>Ga0213835_100022_pt1 | contig 264126 bp, 262 predicted proteins | sample SWPATP01_FD_160576 | JGI IMG/M metagenome (GOLD analysis project Ga0213835, IMG submission 160576) | Coastal seawater microbial communities from Marineland, Florida, United States - SWPA TP0 #1 | ecosystem: Environmental > Aquatic > Marine > Coastal | place: USA: Florida | collected 2016-08-05
CCGTCGCCACGTTTCGACCGGAACAGGAACAGCGCCCCGCTGTAAGGGTCGTGCCCCAGCACGCTCTGCACGATCAGCGCGAGGCCGGCATGGCCCTTGCGGAAATCGACAGGTCGCGTTGCCAGATAGGCGCGGGTGATCCCGGCCGGCAGGGTCACGGGGCGCTCCGCAGCGCCGCGATGACCCGGCCAAGGTGCCCGGGGTCAAAGTCCGCTGGCACGAGGATACGCACGCCCCCCACCTCCAGCGTCAGTGTGCCCCCAGCTGGCGGTTCAGCGCGAGCCCGATCGTCACCGTCCACCAGGATCGGCACGAGCCCCAGCACCTCGTCCTCCGGCATCGGCAACAGCCCCTCCCGCGCCGCCCGCCGCCAGGCATGCAACTGCGGGGCCGAGACCCCATGCCTGCGCGCCACATCCGCCACCGACACCCCGTCGCGGAACGTCTCCAACACAATCGCGGCCTTCACATGCTCCGGCCACCGCCGCCGCCCGGTCGGACCCGTCACAACCTCGATACGCCCGGCATATCCTTCGTCGCGACTGTGAGAACTTACGCAAGTTTGTACATCGTCATCCATCGACGCCTCCATCGTGATGGGCGTCATCTCGGACGGGGCACCCCCTCAATCAACGAGGGCGCTCAGCGGCCGCTTACACGTGAGATGCCTTGGAAAGAAGGTCGGCGCGGCGGCGGTCGCCATGGCAGCATCCACCGCCAGATCCTTGTCGTCGGTGGTAAACCTGTTCGCATGCCTGGTCTTGAAGATGTAGACCCGCTTGGTGATGGCGTTGAACGCTGGCACCATCATGCGCGTCCTCGCGTCCCCGATCTTCTGGTCCCCAAGAACCCTGTGAAGCTCGGCGCGCAGTCGCTCCGCGGGGTACTTCGGGGCAATCAAGTGCCGCGAGGCAGCCAACCACCTGTCCATCCTGCCGCGAAGCCCGGTACGTTCCTGAAAAAAGATCTCCGGGCCCTTCGTCTCGTACAGCTCCGCGATAACCTGCGCCCTGATGCCAGGGGCGAGGCCGATGGCGATGATCCCGCCAGTCGATGTCCCGACGATGAGGTCGAAGTAACGGTGAAGGGGCTCAGGCGCCTGCTTCTCGAGATCCGCCAGAAAAGTGGCCGGAAACATGCCGCGGATGCCGCCGCCGTCAATCGAGAGTATCCTCTTGATTTCGCTGCCTTCACTGGTCTCAGTGCCGGAACCTCGACCGGCGGCATCGACAGCGCGCATCCCGACAGCAGGGATGCGGCACCAAGGAGGAATGATCTGCGGCTGCAACGGGTCGCCTGAATCATGAATCCCTCAGATTTTCGCACGTTTCAGCATAACCGGAGCAGCGCCCGCAGATCGACTGCAGCCCGCCGGTCCGGCGGATCTTGCCTGTGGAGAACTCCCGTCGTGCGAAAAACCTTGGCTCGTCCCGTGGAGGGTCATTCGCCATCTGCGGTTTCACCCCGAGGGGCTTGATGGATCCATCCAGCTGGGCCAGCATGAAGGCGCGCCGAATTCCCTGCGGGCAGCGCCACGGCGTGCCGTTGACCGAGGGGCGCAGGAAACCGGGGCAATCCCTTTCGGGAGAAAGGCTTGATCATGTTGATGTCCACATCCCCGGCGGATCGGCAGCACGAGGTCCTCGGGATCGTCTGCGCCACCGGGGACTATTCGTCGAGTGGGTTTTTCCGATCCAGCGACCCCACGAGCGCGGCGCTCGGAGCCTGCCTGAAGACCCTCGATCAAAGGGCTCGGGAAATGGGTGCCGACGCTGTCATATGCATCCAGTTCCAGTTCGACGCCGGCGGCGGTCTGAGCGTCACGGCCGTTGGAACGGCCATCAGATTCACCTGAAACGCCCGGCTTGACCGGTGCCTTCAGGGCAGGCGATGCTCTCGGGAGGTGGTGACAGGCCGTTCCGGAAGGAGTTTCCAGCATGCAGATCCATCCCGATCAGATCGAGAGGCCGAGACCCCCTTCGTTTCAGCAGGACCTCGATGCCCTCGAAGGTCTGTCCGAGACCCGAAAACGTGAGTACATTGACAGCGTTCTGTATGATTTCGCGAGCGACTTCATGCCGCCACTCAAGCGCAGGAAGGTTTCCTTCGACTGCGTCATACTCGACCTTCCCAGCAGGAGCAGCTCCCAGCCGATCGGCATGGATTTCAACCTGGCGGGAAGATACGGCGGCAAGGCGATCGAGCCGCTGGTGCGCTGGTGGTCGGAGACCGCGGCTTTCCGGGAGTTCGTGGCGCGGCACGGCCGGGAAGAGGACAAGATCCGCATGGCCGAGATCGAGACGATGGCGCGGATGGCCGAACGCCAGGCCCGGTCCATCCAGGGCACGCCGATCTCGCTGTGGAACCACGTGAAGTGGTTCCTACTGGAGAAATGATGGCCTGACCGACCATCGACGACCTCCCGTCCACCTGTCATGCGGTCCGCTGGTGCCCTTCTGCGAAAAATCGTGTATCGTGCGAAAAAATCAGGAAACCGAAATCGGCCCCGACACGCGTCCGGCCGGAAGGAAGGGTCATCCACCCATGGATCCGATCTCGAACCCGTCGCTGTCGCAGATCAGGGAGATCCGGGGCGCGCTCTCCGGCGTGATCGGCATGCTTGCGCTCTTCTCGGTGGTGTTCTTCAGTGGCTTCGGAGCCCTGGGCACCGCCTTCTTCCATCACCAGGAGAGCGCCTTCTTCCGCACCGCCCTCCCGGCGGATGCGAAGATCGAGGAGATCCGCGAAGGTGTTCGCCGGTCGACCCGGACGCAGAACGGTCGCACGGTCACCGTCACCCGGACCTACTACTCGGGTCGGATCCTCTTCACCGACGAAGGCGGAATCGAGCGGCGCGCCATCGTTTCACTTGGTGAAGAGACCCCCCTCGAGGCGGGCGACGTCATCCCGATCGCCTATCGGCCCGACGACCCCCGTTCGGTCCGCCGCGCCGAGATGTCCGGCAACGCCGCCATGCTCAAGACCGTGTCGCAGATCTTCGGTGCTGTCTTCCTCGTCAGCCTGACCGCCCTGATCCTCCTGCAGCGCCGGCGCGGCAACTCGCAGGGGCCCAGCATTCCTTGACAAACGCGAGCACCGTCATCGACGGCACCGCCTTCCAGCCCGGGGCCGTCCGGCCCGCCATCTCGGAACCGGGCTTCCAGATTCCTCCCGAAGGACATTCCCTGCCATGAAGATCCGCATCCCGACCCTCATCACCCTCCCCTCCATCGCTCTCCTGGCTGCCTGCGCGGGCGACCTCGGCGGCCATGATGTCCCCGACGGCACCGACCGCCACAGCGCCGCCTTCCCGGGCGCCGGCGCCCTTCAGGGAACTGCGGGGGACATGCGGTTTCCGGACCAGGGTCCGACCCGTCTCGGCAGCGCCTCGCATGTCGGCACGGTGGCCCTGCTGGCCGATGCGGCCGCAGGCCAGGCTCCGGACCGGCAGATCCGCATCGACACCGCCGGCGTGCTTGATCCCGCCCAGGCCGAGCTTCTGGGCCGGGCAGTGTTGACGGCGCATTTCGACGGCCAGGGCAGCCTGTCAGGAACCTTCGACCAGCTCACCGACCGCGATGGCCGTCCGGCTTCCGGCGAGATCCTGTTCTCGTCTTCGGACCAGATTGCGGGGATCGGGGGGACGGGCTTCGACGGTGTCCTCTCGGGATCCGTCGACATCGGTGGAGAGAGCCTCGATCTGTCCCGAATCTCCGGCGCTCTGATCCCCGCGGGGCACTGACACCCTGCGAAAAAGGCCTCCGGTCCGCTCCGGACGGCCGGCGGCCTCGACCCGATCCGAAGACGCAAGGATGCGGGCATGTCCGAACCTCTTCGGATGGAGGCTTGCGGGAGCATCGGGTTGCCCTCCGTCCGACTGTCTCCAGCTGGCGGCGTGCCCACGCGAATCGAGGCGCAGACCTGAATGGAGAGCGGCCGAAGCGCCGGCCGAACCGGGCGATTCTCGTCCCGGACGGCAGTCCGCTCGGGTTTCCCGGCAGACAATCCGGAATCATCTCCGTCGACTGTTTCGCCATTCCTGCGAAATATGAAAATTGCGTTGACTTCGGGAAGGGATGTCCTGAAACGGGCGATGCCATGTCCAGCCGGGGCGTCAAGGATGAGCAACTTCTTTGAAAATCACCTCGGGCGCTTCCTGCTCTTCGTGATGGCCGTGGCTTTCTTGAAGGGATACCTTTCGGCAGATCACGTTCCTGCCTTCTGGAACGGCCTGAGCGCGGCAATCGTTTCTCCGGCATATATTGCCGTTCCGGCATTGATCTTCGCCGGCCTCTTCGCGGCCGTCGCCTCGCTGTTCACGCAGAAGCGTGTTTTCGAGTGGGCGTTCCTGGCTGCAGGCCTTGCAATGCTGGTCTGGGCCGACTTCACCATCCATCCGGATGTCGGATGCAATGGTGTTCTCGTCGAGAGGGGAAGATTTGGCAGCATGGAATGCTGGGTCCCGTAGGTCGCAGCCCATTCCCCCACATGGCCTGACGGTCTCGCTGTCCGTAATGCGCTGAAGTCGTCGACAACGCGACTCCCATGACGCGACCACCCGGTCTGCGCCCGCAAGGGCGCTGCGCTATGGTTGCGCAACGACCTCGCGGTCAGCTGCCACAGAAATACCATCCTTGTCCGGCATGGAGACTAGTGACACCCCAATGCGAGGGCGCCGGAATGAGTCCAGAAGAGCGCAGGAACCTTCAGGAGAGTATCGAGGGAACCAGGAAGGCCTTTGCGGAGTTGGGGAGGACCTGGAGAGAGGCACCCAGGGAAGCAAGGTGGCTCATTCTTTCCTTCCTGGGACTCATCGTCCTGGCTTTCTGGGTCGCTTTCGATGAGCCTCCGGAGCTCGACCCGGAATGCCGTCGGGTTGCCCATCTCATCGCCTGGGCGGGCCAGGCTGACGGAATGAATTACGACAGGACCTTCGGTCGCGCCTACCACGCCTGCATGAATCCGCGATGAAGGTGAGGACGCGCCTGGGTCGGACCGGCACGCTCACCCGGAGGGCGACGGAGCCCCCTCCCCCGCGGCCTCTTCCGGTGATCTCGTCTCCGCGAGGAAGGCCTCGATCTCGTCGCGATTGACGATGGAGACGCAGAAGGGCCCGCCCCAGTCCCGGGCCCAGGCAGGGGCCTGCGGCATCGTCCGGATGTCGTCGGACTCGTACCGGTCATCATCGGGGAGCTGGCCGCCGCAGTGCTCGAGGAGGTCATCGAGTGGCACCGTCCAGCTGTCCGCACCTTCCGGATCGACGGAGATGGCGTTGTCGTTCACCCAGGCCTGGGGAGTGAACCGGACCAGGACATCCAGCCTGAGGCCAAGATGGGCATCCACACGCCGCCGCAGCGCAGCGATCAGCGCCTGATCCCTGGCATGCGCCTCGGGATTGTTCTGCCGGGTCGTCCCATCATGCCCCATGGGCGACCACCACGGGATGGAGGTGACGGTCGCGAGATCCTCTCCGGTCAGCCAGAACTCTCCCTCGGCCGGCAGGTTCTCGCACAGCTCCCCGTTCTCCGCGACGACATGTTCCGGCGTCTCCAGGGAGATGCGGCGGAGGATCGGCGCGTCCGCGTCGACCACCCCTCCGGTCGCCTCATTGCGACCGCAGAACCAGGCATCGCCGCGGTCGTCCCGGAAGATCACCCCGTAATGCCAGGAGGAAGGCGTGAAGTCCCGGGCGGCATGCCAGCCCCAGACCTTCCCCTCGGTGTCCTCGAGATAGAGCGAGGGCGTCCTGTCGAACCTGGTTCCGTCCACACCATCGATCCGGGTCTCGGCGAAAGGCACATCGGGGATCGGTTCCGAAAGGAAGCGGATCGCCGCAACCTCGCGCCGCTCGCCGGCGGCCAGGAAGGCGTTGTTGTGGTCGAAGTGACCATTGCCGCGGACCATCCGCACGAGGCGATCCTTCTGGTCATCGGTCAGGTCGAGGTCAGTGATGACGGGAATGGTCATGGGGATCTCCTCTGGGGATCAGGCGGGACCGGGCGCGTCCTGTGAAGGGGTTTCATCGGGGGCACGCCGCTCCATCTCCGGAGGCGGCATGCTTACGTTCAGAAGCCGGGGGTTTCGAATTCGACCTCAGGTGCTGTTTCGGAGTGCATGAAGAAGGCTTTCAGCTTCTGCAGCTCCTCGAGATCCTCGCAGGGATCTCCCCATGCCCAGGCGTCACGATCGGCAGGCGCAAGGTCCTCGTATTCGGCGCGCCGCGCCGTGGCGACCGAAAGGCATGTCTCCGTGTATGCGATCAGGGCCCGGCGATGCTCGGGGTCGCGCGGCCGGGCGTCGCCACCCGGGAAGCTGTAGAACACCGCGCCCGGGTCGGCGCCGTTGACATAGGAGCCCCACTGCGAGGCGATATGCCATGCCTCGTCCGGCGTGATGATGCCTTCCGGCGCTGCGGGCTGCCGCGGCTGCCCGCTCCGGAGCCCATCCTCCATCGCAGGGAGCTGCCCGGACAGAAGCTCCCGATACGCCGGCATCCTGAGGGCGACGATCCCGGCAGCGAGCACATCGAGCTCTCTGGCGGTCCGCCCCTTCATGGTGACATCGTCTCCGATGACATCCGCCTTGCGCAGGCTGACCCAGGCGGCAGCCCACTCCAGGCCGATGTCGTAGCAGCCGTCCGCCCTGCGCACGGGCTCGGCAACCAGGCGGTTCCGCTCTTCCGACAGGACGAGGCCGCTGCCGGCGGCAGAGGCGACGAGAAGGACGCCATCGCAGAGCTTCCTCGTACCGAGCGGTACACCCCATCTGTTGACGTTCATGCCGGACATCTCCTCGGGCGAACAGCTTCAGAAACCCATATTCGCAGATTGGGGTGAAAGGAGAAACGCCGTTCGGAGGTGGTCTCCACTCCCCCCTTGGAGCCCGGCCGGGAGGCGCTTGATGTTGCGAATTTGTGCCGATAGACTCCACCGCAAGAAGGCCCGGGCTGCCACTCACCCGGCAGACGGGCCCGGCTCATTCCGATCGCATCCCTTCGAGAAGGACCATCATGCCCACCCACAACATCCCCACCGCCGCGCAACTCCTGAAGCTGTCCCGCGAGCGCCACGACATCGCCGTCACCCTGGTCGTGCCGACCGAAACAGCCGGCGACAACGCCGCGGCGCGGACCCATCTGAAGAACCTCCTGAGCGACGCCCTCGCCCAGCTCGAGGACGCGAACAAGCGCCGGATCTGGCCGATCGAGGAGGAGGTGGAGGCGCTGCTCGAGGACGACGGTTTCTGGGCGCACCAGTCCAGGGGTCTCGTGCTGCTGCTGACCCCCGAACAGGCCCGCAGCTTCCAGATCCCCTCCCCTGTCGTGGCGGCGGCACATGTCTCCGACAGGTTCCACCTCAAGCCGCTCCTGCGCAGCCTGACCGCACGCGACAGCGCTCATGTCCTGGCCCTCGAAGAGGACCAGGCACGCCTGTTCCGCGTCACCGGCGCCGGCATCGAGGAGCTGCGTGTTCCGGACATGCCGAAGAGCGCAGCCGACCTCTTCGGCAAGGCGAGCATCGGCGGCCGAAGCCCGAGCGGCCGCTTCCAGGGCCAGGAGGGCCAGCGGCTCCGCCTGGCGCAATACGCACGGCGCGTCGACCAGGTCCTGGGCGATGCGCTGCGGGGCAGCGAGGATCCGGTCATCATTCATGCCGCGGATCCGCTTCTGTCGTTCTTCCGGAACGTGACCACCCTGCCGACGGTCTCCGAGCATGTGATCCAGGGAAGCCCGAAGGCGGTCCCGGACGCCGAGATCGAGGCGCGGGCGCGCAGCGCCCTGGACGCCATCCGGGCTGCCGATCTCGCGGCCTTCCGCGCGCGCTTCGAGGCCATGGAGAACCAGGGCCGCAGCTCGAAGCAGACCGACATGGTCGCGCGAGCCGCCACGGCGGGCGCCGTCGAGGCCCTGCTCGTGGACATGGACGCCGCCATTCCCGGGACCGTCTGCGAGACGACCGGCGAGATCACCTTCGCGGAGGCTGTCGGCGCGGACAGCTACGGCATCATCGACGAGATCGCCGCGCGCGTCCTGCAGACCGGCGGCAGGGTGATCGCGGTGCGCAAGGACGACATGCCCGAAGGCCGCGACCTGGCCGCCATCTTCCGCTGGGCCTTCTGAGGTCCGGCGGCCGCGGACGGGGCGATGGAGGCCGCCTCCATAACCCCGTCAGCACATCAGGTCGTTGACAAGACCGAAGGTCATGAGCGCGATCAGCGCCAGCATGCCCATGGTCATCATGGCGCTGGCCACCCTGTGACCCGGAGCCCGACCGGTGACCGCCTCCCAGGCGTGTAAGACGAGGTGGCCGCCGTCGAGGGTCGGGATCGGCATGAGGTTCATGAAACCGATGATCACCGAAAGCACCGCGATGAAGGCAATGAAGCTCGCGGCGCCAAGGCTTGCGGCGGACCCGGAGGCCTCCGCCATGGTCACCACACCCCGGATGTTGCAGTGGCTGATCGCTCCGCGGACGATGTTGTCGATGGCCGATACGCTCACGGAGACGATCTCGAGACTGCGCTGGCCGCCGATGGCGAGCGCCTCGAGGGGACCTGGCGTCCTTGCGGCCTGCCTGAAGGGCAGATCGACACTGAAGCCGGCCATCCAGCGCGTGACGAAGGCGCCACTGCCATCCGGCATGTCCACCCGTGCCGGTGTCAGCGGAACGGTGAAGACGGATCCATCCCGCCAGACGCGAAGATCCAGCGTGGCGCCATCCGACCCGAAGATCCTCTCGCGCAGCGTCCCGAAGTCGTGGACCTCGTCCCCGTCGACGGCCAGGATCACATCTCCGACCCGAAGGCCGGCGTCCTGGGCCGCCGACATCGTCCGGATGCTGTCGATGACCGGCATGTTCGGAAAGGGCCCGGGGACCTCGAGACGGCTCTCCCCGCGCAGTACGGTCCAGCCGATGCGCGGGGAAGCCTCGATCGCCCCCGCGGCACCCCGGATGTCCTCGAGGCTCTCGACCGGGAGCCCGCCGACCTCGAGAACGAGGTCTCCCGGCTGGAAGCCGACGTCGACCGGCAGGGATCGCAGGGCGCCGATACGCGGCTCGTGCTCCGGAAGGCCCGAAATCACTGCCATGGCGGCGAAGATGACGATGGCGAAGAGGAAGTTCACCGCCGGACCGGCCGCAACCGTCAGGGCCCGGGCATGCAAGGGGGCGCCTGCGTAGCTTCCGCATACGGGCTCTGCGCTGCCGGAGGACGGGCTGCCGTCGCCCTTGAACTTGACGTATCCTCCGATCGGCAGCAGGGCCAGCTGCCACAGCGTTCCATGCCGGTCCCTGCGACGCAGGAGCGGTCTTCCGAAGCCGACCGAGAAGACCTCGGCATGGATGCCAAGCCAGCGCCCGACAAGGTAGTGCCCCATCTCGTGAACCGTGACGATCACGATGATCGCGACCAGGAAGGCCGACAGAAGGAACCCGAGATCCAACATCAGGGAAAGGATGTCCATGCCAGGCCTCCGGAGCGACTGTCCTTCCGAGAGATGTCGCCAGATTCCGTTTTCGCAAGCCGGCATTCATCCCCTCCACAGACGTCTCACCTTCCGGCTGCGACTTCCGCGCGCAGAAGCGCAATGATCGCCTCGCCATCCCGGGCCGCCGATGCAAGGCCGGCATCGCGCGCCAACCCCATCTCCCGGAGAACCCGGGCATCGAGGTCGCGGAGATCGCCTTTTCTTCTGATGTGGTGGGTGGCCCGCACGAAGATCGCGGCCCGGTGATCAGCCCAGGCAGCAATTGCGGAGACGAGCTCCCGCGAGAGCGGATCGGTCGCACCACCATCATCGAGGCCGAGATGAAAGGCCCATTTCAACTGGGTCCGGAGGAGCGGTCGGAGATGCGCGGACCTTCCTGTACCCTTTGCGACAAGCGCCTTCCGATGAATGCTCTCGGCCCTCGCCCGCATATCGATCGGAAAGCCGGCATACCAGTCGGGATCGGGCTGGAACACCTCGATGCCGGATGCAGGGTGCTCCGGTCCGACGGAGCGAACCGGACGCCCGGCGGCAGTCCTGGCTTTCCGGCCTGCCGTCTCCCGGGCCTCCGGCGTCTTGCGTGCGACCACATGCCGGCGCGGCGCGGCCGTTCGGGGTTTCGGAGGAGCTGACGGCTTGCGCTCCGGCGGCGGTGCGCGGTTCGTCACTGCCGCCTCGGGATCGCGCATCCCGGCAAGGGGGTTTGCGGTGACGTTCCGGACAGGAACCGTCCGGCCGCCATCGATGTCATCCCAGACCGCCCTGATGGAGCTCATACCCTCGACGACATCGTGGACCGAAGGCGTCGCACCGGCATGACCGACAAGCGTCATGGTATAGCCGAAGGAAGTCTTCGTGAAATCCAGTGGCACGGCCTCGAAGCCCTGGTCGGGAAGGGCCTCCGCCGGATCCTCCCCCGGTCTGAGACCGAAGGTCAGGAAGGGCGCCCCTGTCGGCCGGTGCGTCCAGTAGGTGACCGGCCGGTTCATCCGGACATCCATGCATTTCCGCGGCGCGTAGGCCAGGCCTCCCCCGGACGCGATCGTCGCGAGATTGGCGGCCATGTCGATCATCTCCTCGGAGATCGCCTTCCCGTCGGGACAGTTGGCCTGCAGGATGAACCGGCCTTCCCCGAGAAGGCGCCAGCGATGCAGGGGGTTTCCGAAAACGAAGAAGTTGTCCACCAGGGCATCCGACGGCCGCTCCCTCAGCCAGAGACGGCGCTGAAGCCCGTGCCGGGTGCGCCCGCTTTTCCAGAAGACCCGAATGATGAAGGGAAACATGATCGTGGACCCATGGGATTGCGGGACCGCTACCATCCGGCTCGCCCGGAAGGAAGGGCGCAGGCGCCCCCTCGGCCAGCGAGGTGGGTGTCTGCGGAGCATCCCGGGATCGAGGTGATGGGCCTTCCTGCCGTGGCGCGTTCGGGACCGGGATTTACCCTCGAAGCGCGTGGCCTGCCCTCCTATAGGGAAACAGGTGCGGCACGGGACTGCCGCGATGCAGGATACGGAGGGCAGTGATGCTGGAGGCATCTCGATGCGAGGACGACATCGCATTGGTCATGGATCGGGACACGCTTGTCATCCTGCGCGATGCCGCGGCAGCCAGGGGGTGTTCGATCGAGGAATTCGTCCTCTCTGCCTCCCTGACAGCCGCCCGGGAAGATCTTGACCTGGACCCCGGTCGTAACGGGCAGGGGTACGACATTTCCGAGAGGGAAGCGATGCGCATGCTCGGGTTGCGGGGCGATTCCCGGCTTGCCCCGATGTGAAATACCCCCCATCCTTTCGGATGGGGGGCACAGCCTCATCTTCACAGGTCGGCCGTCAGCGCCGGTAGAAGATCCTGAGCATGGGGCCGCCCATGTTGTCCGGCCTGGAGCAGGCAGCAGGAGAGACGGTGTCGACGCCAACTCCCAGCTGATCCTGGCTCACGGCAAGGCGACGACATGCCCGCTCCGAAAGACCCTCAATGGTTACGCGAAGAAGGGTGGGTGAGGCGGCGATGACCTCGAAGTTCGGGTTGATGTAGAGGGCGGGCTCGAGACCGAACCGATCGAGATCGATCTCCCAGTCCTCCAGGTTCGGTCCGGCAGGATCCACGGAAAGATCCCTGAAGCCGTCCAGGTTGCGCGCCGCGGCGCGGATCTCGGAGGTGATCGTCACAGCGCTCCGGGTGATCTCGGACACCTGGTTGTTCGTGTTCACCTGCTGGAACAGGATCACGGCGCCGACCAGCAGGCCCAGGCCGGCGATGATGCCGAGCGACACGTCGATGAGGCCGAAGCCGCGGCTTCGGTATTTCCTGAAGGCTTTCATGGGTTCCCTCGCATGACTCTGATGTTGCTTCGATGCAGGGGGCAGTCATCCCCTGTCGATGCCGGATTTTCGCAGCATGAAGACCCGCCGGAAAGCCGGAAGACGGCCGAAAGATCGAAAAACGAAGGATTCATGTGGATAACTGACGCCTCCGCAAACGTGAAAGGCCCGGCATATGCCGGGCCTCTGTATTTTTTTCGCACGCTACATCAGTGGCGGGTCCAGGTGATGTCGCCGAAGACCGAGCGCGTCACCGGCGCGAAGGCCCGGCGCGCCTGCTCGATGGCCTCATCGGAAGTCGGCGCGGTGTCCATGTCGAAACGGATCGAGCGCAGGGCCGAGAAGCGGGAGCTCCCGCCATTGTCGCCGATGACCTTGCGGCCGTTGCGGCTGAACCGCATGCCAGGGGTCATCAGGGTCACGTTCTCGATGCGCAGGCGGTAGGTCCGGAAGATCGCGATGGCGTCACCGATCTCGTTGTTGCCCGCGTTCTGACCGGGGGCCTGCTCGAGGACGACCAGACCCGTCCGCGGGTTGTAGTGGGCCGATGCGAGACGCGGGTTGCGCTCCAGCAGACGGTCCAGTGCATTTTTCGCATCCTCCGCATAGCGCAGCGCGGAGGCGGCATCGCGGGGGCCGACATAGGTGGTCAGGCAGCCGCCGAACAGGCCGCGATCGCAGGTGAACTGCTCTTCGAGGTGGCTGGCGGAAGCCGGGCTCCAGGTCATGGCCAGAAGGGCAGCGGCAGCGAGGGTCGAGGCGATGGTCTTCATGGGAATGTCCTCCTGTGATGGGCGCAGTATTGCGAAAAAATCAGGGGGGTGCAAGAAAAAAATTCGCACACCTGAAACGGTCATCGGGATCCTTGAAGGTCCAAGCCGCGCCCGACCTCACCATGATGCATGGATTGCCATCCGACTCCGTGTTGCCACGCGGAAACCGCTCCGGATCCTGAGAAAACGCGAAGGGGGCAGCCGCGGCCACCCCCTTCGGCCCGATGACGGTAGTGATCAGAACCGGAAATTCACACCCGCGCGCAGGCCGGTGGTCTCGATCCGGGTGCCGGCATCCCGGCCACGCCCGTGGAACAGCTCTCCGGTGACCTCCATGTTGCTGACCACCGAGAAGCGGCCGCCAACCGCCAGGATGTTGGCGTGGGACCCGCCTTCCTGCGCCCGCTCCAGCGAGGCGGTGGCAAGGAAATCCGGGGTCACCGGCATCTCGCCGGTCAGTCGGGCAGAGAATTCCTTGCCGAAGTTGTCGACATCCGACAGTACCGAGTAGCCGAGGGTCACACCCTGCGGCAGGGCATGGCGCCCGAGAACGCCGACACGGATGCGCTCTTCGCTCAGACCGGCGAGGCCGAGATACTGCCAGCCGACCGCAGGACCCACACCGAAACCGGGCACACGATAGGCCAGCAGAAGATCCGCGCCCTCATAGGCCGCGGTCCCGATCGGGCCATCGCCGATCTGGCCGCTTTCGACCATGGCAAGGAAACTCAGGCCCATGTCCTGATGGCCTTCGGCCTTCAGGAAGACGCCGTGGTAGTTTTCCGACACGCCGCCGACGGTCACGGTCCCGACTTCGATACCATTGGCGTATCGCACATCTCCGGCCGTCGCCTGACCGACCAGGGCCAGGATTGCGGCCGCTCCGAGGAGAAGCTTCTTCATGGGTCACTCCATTTTTCGCACGTCGGTCAATCTGCAGCACACCAGGAGGCTGCGGAAGCGTTTTTCGCATGCCCATGCGAAGATGCTCCAGGATGTGACAGGATGAACACGGTCCACTGAAAAGGGAGCCGGAACGGAATGACGGACAGGATGAAGGCAGCCGGTCGCGGTGACAGGATCCTCTGCCTGTCGGGATCGGACTTCACGGTTGGCCAGGTGCTCGAATCCAACGGATCGGTGAAGGCGATCGAAGGCTTCGGGAGGCCCTTTCGGGTCAATCGCGGCATGGCCTGGCGCCTCCGTCTGAACATCGAGGGGGAGACGGTCCGCTACGCCTACACCCGCCCCGCGACGGTGGAGGAGGAGCGATCCTTCCGCGAGCGCCAGGATGCGGAACGGGAGGCGCGGGAGATCGATGCAAGGCACGGCCATGCCGTGCTGGCGGTCTCCTGCGCCCCGCTCGTCCCCACCGGCCACCCTCCCCCGGAGGGTGAAGTCCTTTGGTCCCGGAGCGACCCGGGAACGCTCCACCGGCACAGGACGATCCTTCTCTCCGCGGATGGCTGGCTCTGGCACCTCGACACGGACAGCGGGGACGGGCCGCGGCCAGGCGCCAATGTCGATCCGTATACGATCGCCAGGCGTCTGCCAGCCCGGGACGATCTGGTCTCGGCACTCCGCGGGGAAGCCGTCACGCCCGAGGACGACCATCCCACTCCAGGATGACGGAGCCGGCCTCAGGAAGGAGCCGGAGCACCCGGTCCGGACAGATCCCGCAGGGCCGAGCGGGCCTCTTCCTGGAAGCGGAAGAGACGGTCATCGAGATCCGGATCCGAAGACGGGAGGTCGCAGCAGATCAGGAAGGTCTCGAGAAAGTTCCGGCAGGCCTCGAAGGGCAGGAGACCGCGGATCTCGACATCGATCCCGGTCAGACCGGGTGTCTTCTCCCAGACCACGCGCTTCTGGTTGCCAAGGGCGGGCTCCGCGATCAGCGCCTCCCGTTCATCCATCCGGATGCGGATGTCGACCTCCTTGATCGCGGCATGCGAGAGCGTGGCGCGATCGAGCCCGAAGGCTTCCGAGATCACGGCATCCGTCCCGGTTTCGATCACCTTGTACTCCGGCATCAGGGCCTTGAGGGGTGTCTTCATGTCCCCCAGAAAGGCTTCCGGGGCATCGTGCAGATGGCACTTCAGGGCGTCCTCGCGCGTCTGGATGATCCCCTTCCCGATCATCCAGACGGTCATCAGCGAGGAATGCTCCGCAACCGAGTAGAACTCCCGGTCGACCCGGATCTGCCCACCGTAGCGACAGATCCTGGACAGGCCATAGGCGATGTCGGTGAGGTGGACATCGGATGGGCGCGGATCGAAGAGCGACCACATCCTTCCGGTCGTTGTCGCCACCCATGGGCCACGCTCCGTGACGGGAGGAACGGCTCCTCCCTCGAGATCGTCCTTGTCCTGATACCCCATGGGCAACTTCCCTGCTCCCGGCGCGCGTCGAGGCAGAGTGTCTCCCGGAGATGCGAAAATTCCAATATCAACATTGCGAAAAATCTTCCTTGAACGCACCCGGCCCCGGCGATACACTCAAGGCGTTTTTTCGCACGCCGGATCCGGACTGCCCAAGGGCCGGTCCTGCAGTGCCGGGATGCGGCAATCCGGTGCAGATTCCACAGAAACACAGGGCAGCGATGATGATCAAACCGAGCACCCTCAACATGATGACCCTGTCCACGGGCCACCTGTCCCAGGCGACGCGGGGGGCTCTTGTCCAGGATCCGAAAATCTTCGCGGGATTCGGAATGTCCATCCGCGACGACGGCTTTCTGCTTCCGGTCGATGCGGAGATGGTCTCGGATGTCGGCCACGATCTTCCGGGCGACCTTCTCCATGCTGCGAAATTCGCCTTCGCCAACGGTGCCGACTTCATCCTCTTCGATGCGGAAGCGACGCCGACCGACCTGCTGCCCTGGTATGGAACATGGAATGATCCCATGGGCATCATGGGCTGGACCGGATGGGGCGTCCCGGCCTTCGAGAAGCGCCAGCTCACTCCGGGCGGGCCGATCGCCACGCTGCCGGACTCGCGGACCGCGGCAATCGAGGATCTGCGATACCCCGCAGCGGAGAGGCCACTGAAGGACGAGAACCACATCCTGTCGGAGGAAGGTGCCTGGATCACGGCGGCCGAAGCCTCGATCCGGATCCATGTGTCCGACGAGGATGTCTGCGTCAGCATTCACGCCCTCGGAATCGAGGATGAGGCGGTCGTCGACAGCCTCCGGGTCGCGCGCGACGATCTCTCCGCGATGATCTCGGAGTCGGAGACCGCGCAGTCCCCCGGAACCGAGGCGGCTGCGCCATGATGCTTTCCACGATGGATGTCGACGTGATGCGGGGCCGGTGCGGATCCGTCCTCGGCATCGCACTCGGCGCCGACTTCACCACCGAGCACCAGATCGGCCAGGATGGGATCAGGAGCCTTCTCCGGGTCGGGCTTGAAGCCTTCGCCACGCCCCGGATGCGTGCGGGCATGATGTGCGGCGCTGACGGGAAGCCCGCCCTCCTCGGGATCGATGCGCGGCGCTCTCTCGCGGACAGGGATGTCCTCGACAGGCATTGCGTCTTCGTCGAGACGAATGCGGAAACGCGCATCGTCGTCCGTTTCATGCGCGGCGACGGCGACAGGTCTTTCTGGGCCCGGAGCGACTTGCCGAGGTTTCGCCGGAGGGGCGAGCAGGGTCTCGTCACCGCCTGGGACGATCGCGGCTTCTGCATCCGGGCCTTTTCCGAGGAAGCCCGTGCTGCGACATCCGATCTCCGGAAGGCGCTCTACGACCGGGATGTCGCCATCGGCCTCGGGGGACTCGATCCCGGGATCTCCGGAGGGGGGCTGCGCCTCCCCATCATCTCGCGACTTCCGCCGGACCTCCTTGCGAAACTCCGGGACGCGGATATCGACAGGATCGAGCTCCGGAAGGCGGCGCAGGCCACCGGCATCGAGAAACAGCTGAAGACGGCGGGCATGGGATATTTCGCGCTCGTCCCGGCCTGGGCCAGGGACGTGTCTCTCGCTGGCGAGACACGGCATCCGGTCGCCTTCTTCCTGAACCCACAGGATCAAGGGAGCTTTCACTGCGGCTGGTTCCGCGTCGAGGACCTCCGGGACTGGGTGCGAGGCCGCGGGCCGATCATCGCCCGATCCGGCGCGGGAAGCCCGGAGCCGGCCCTGTGAGACGGGTGCTCGCCGGCAGCCTGATCGCCTGCCTTCACCTGCTCGCGGACACCCATCATCTCGCCGCGGCGCCCCACGGTGCTGCGATCTCCATCGCGCCATCCGAAGGGGTCGTCCGGATCAGGGATCACCGCGGCGGCTTCCTTCCCGACATCATGCGCCACCGCGACCGTCTCGCCGGGCTCGGAATGCCCGTGCGTATCGATGGCGCCTACTGCTTCTCCTCCTGCACGGTCTTCCTTTCCCTGCCCGATGTCTGTGTCCGAAGCTTCACGCGCTTCGGCTTTCACGCGCCGACCGGGCGCGACGGGAGGAGGCTCGATGCGGCGGAATTCGAGCGCGCGACCCGGTTCGTGGCGGATCTCTACACGCCACAGCTTGCGGCCTGGTGGCTTGAAACCGGGCGGCATGTCCGGAACGGCTTTGCCTTCCTGACCGGATCCGAGCTCGCGGACATGGGTTACAGCCTCTGTGCGGGATCGGAGGGGTCATGAGCGTCTACATCGACGACATGCGCGCCCCTTACGGTCGCATGATCATGTGTCATATGGTTGCCGATACATCCGAGGAGCTGCTCGCCATGGCGGACCGCATCGGCGTGGACCGCAAGTGGATCCAGTATGCCGGAACCTGGCGGGAGCACTTCGACATCAGCCTTTCGAGGCGCAGGAGGGCGGTTGCCGCAGGCGCCATCGAGGTGACGCGCCGCGAACTCTGGGAAATCCTGCGCACCCGGAGAGACCAGCGATCAACGAAAGGACATTCAGCATGAACCCCATTCGCATCCTCAAGGACCACCCCGATGCGGTGATCCCGACCTATGCAACCCAAGGCGCCGCCGGCTTCGACCTGCACGCGGTCATCGATGACCCGGACGGGGCAGTGCTCCAGCCCGGGCGACGCCTGATGGTCTCCACGGGCCTGCGCCTGGCCATTCCCGAAGGTTGGGAGATGCAGATCCGCCCGAGGTCCGGCCTCGCCGCGCGGCATGGCGTGACGGTGCTCAATTCCCCGGGGACCATCGACGCCGACTACCGTGGCGTCGTCCAGATCATCCTGGTGCATCACGGGGACGCCGATCTTCCCATCCGGACCGGTGACAGGATCGCGCAGGGGGTGATCGCGAAGGTCTGGACCGCACCCTTCCTCGAGGTCCAGGATCCCTGCGATCTCGGGGAGACCCTCCGTGGAAGCGGAGGGTTCGGCAGCACAGGGACAAACTGAGGCCTTTCGGGAACCTTTTTCGCTGGATATCGGACGCCGGCTGTTGCATCAGTTGACCGCTCGGGAAAGGGAGACATGGATGTCCGGAATGATGAAGAAGGCCGACCTGATCGCCGCCGTTGCGGAACACATGGGGTCGGGAAAGCGCGAGGCCGGCCAGGCGCTCGATGCCGTCGCAGCGGTCGTCTCACAGGTCGTCGCCGCGGGTGGAAAGGTGGTGATCCCGGGCCTGGCGAAGTTCGAGGCCCGGGAACAGCCGGAACGCCAGGTCCGAAACCCCAGGACAGGCGAGACCATGATCAAGCCGGCCGGCCGATCCGTGAAGGTTTCCCCGGCCTCCAGCCTGCGCAAGACCGCGTCTGGCGCCTGAGCGCGGCAGCGGCCCGGGCCCCCGGACCGCTGCCCCATCCCATCGCCTGTGGCAGGGCGCGCGACGGCATTATCCTGTGAACAACTTGTCGGGCATGTTGTCCGGACAGATGCCCGGGCATAGACTGACCCCGGAATTTCCAGGGTGAAGCGCATGCGGCATTTCACGACCTCGAGCCTCATGGCGAAGCCGGGAGAGGTCTTCAAGGCGGCTGACGAAGGCGGTGCGGTTCTGACGCGCCATGGGCGGCCATCCTTCGTCCTCCTGCCGGTGGATCGCTACCAGTTCCTGGAATCCCTGTCCCGGGCCCGTCCGCGAACGGCTTCCGGGAAAAGCGAAGGGGCGCCCGAGGGCGCCCCCTGATCCTGTCGTCCGATCCCGGCTGCCCTTATCGATCCAGCTCCGCGTCGATCAGCGCAGTGAGGCGGTCCGCAGGCACCGCGCCCGGAACGAGTGTGGTGCCGATGATGAAGGTCGGCGTTCCCGTCACGTTCAGCGCCCGGGCGATCTGCTGGGTCATGGCGATCTCTTCGGCGACCTCGGCTGATGACATGACCCCCGCAACCTCCTCGAAGGACAGGCCCTCGGCCTCCGCAAGTGCCTGCGCCCGCTGCGGACTCCACCCCCCTCCCCCTTCGAAGATGGCATCATGGACGCGCTTCCACGCCGCGTCTCCGGCCAGCGACTGGACCGCGAGGGCGAATTCGGCAAGCGATGTGGACTCGGGGCCGAGAACCGGAAATTCGCGAACGAGGATGCGGACGTCGGATCTGCCCTCAAGGACCGAGGACAGCTCCTGATGGGCCCGCGCACAGAAGCCGCAACGGTAATCGGAGAACTTCACGATCGTGACCGCATCGCCATCGGTTGCGCCGTAGGCCGGAAGTCCGTCATCGAAGATGAGAGCCCGGTTCTGGGCGATCATCCCGGAGAGGGCCGCGGCCCGCTCGGCATTCTGCCGCTCCTCGAGAACGGCCATCGCCTCGGGAATGATCTCGGGCTCGGAGAGGAGCCAGGCCCGGAACATTTCGCGCATTTCCTCCGGAACCGCCACATTCCCGGCCGTGGCGGAAGATGCCATCACGGCGGCTCCGAGCAGCGATGCGATGACTGCCGTCTTCAGCTTCTTCAGGATCAAGGCTCTTCTCCAAATTCCTGGTTGAGGATGCTCCAGGCCGACTGCACGGCCTGGAGTCGGTCTCTGCTCCCACCCTGGTCCGGGTGGGCCGACATCATGGCGCGCCTGTAGGCGGCCCGCCGCATCTTCTGGTTTTTCGCATTATCGACCGACAGATCGAGAACTTCAAGGGCCCATGCGAAATTCCGGAATCTTCTTCCCTCCGGCCCGGATCCGCCATGCCCTCTCCCCCGGGTGATCCGCTCGACCCTGCTCTCGAGGGCGGCCAGGCGCTTCTTCAGCTCGAGGTTCTCCGTATCGAGCTGCTTCAATCTCTCGAAAACGGGATCGACGGGATCGGCATCCGGGCGCTGACCTTCCCGCCTGGCCTTGCCCAGGGTCGAGGACAGGGTGACGACACCCATGCACAGAAGCGCGATCAGGGCGATCAGGTCGATCATCTTGACCTCGAGGTCCGCGGCATCCGGTCAGGATGGAACCATGGAGGGGCACCCTTGCGGTGGAATGTGCCGCGGGGGCTCGGCGGGAAGATCGGGGGTCGGACTTCTCCCGTAGGTATAGGATACCCAGTGTGCGCTGTCCTCGATCGCCTCCCAGAGTGTCACCTCCGCCATCTCGAGATCCATGGCGCCTCCGTTCGGACCGCTGATCCGGGCCTGCCGGCCATCCGGTGTCGCAAGGCGGACGGCGTGAAAGATCATCATCCCCTGATGCTGCCGCAGCTCCACATGGATCTCGAACTCCGTTTCCCCGTCCTCCGCCCGAAGGACGTCGATCTCGACCATCGGTCTCGGCGAGAAACTGTGGGCATACTCGAAGGCTTGCGTCTGAATCACCTCCTCCGGAACGCTGACAGGTGATATCCTCGATCCTGATTTCGCACGCATGTTCATCCGTCCTCCATGTCCCTCAGAGCCTGTTCCATGTCCGCGGAGAGCCGGTCTCTCCGGGCTTTTTTTCGCATTTTCTCGAGCGCCTTGACCTGGATCTGCCTGACGCGCTCCCGGGAGATGTTCATGTCACTGGCAATGTCGGCCAGCGTGTCCCTGTCATCGTCCATCAGGAGCCTCCTCCGGATGACCTCGGCCTCCCTGTCCTCAAGACCGGCGAGAAGCTTCTCGATCGCGGAGGACAGGAATGTCTCCGTGTCGCGCGCAATGCAGCTGGCTTCCCCGTCCATACCGGCGCCGGGGAGGAAGTCCATGAGCTCGCTGCTGCCCTCGCGGTCGGACGAGACGGGCAGGTTCAGCGAGATCGAGTTCCGGGCGGCCATGTAATCCCGAACGGTTTCCTCCCGCATTGAGAGAAGCTCTGCGGTCTTGCGGATGATCGCCGCCTCGCTGGGCTCGGACCCCTCGCTCTGGAGCATGGATGTGGCGACCGCCCTCGCGCGTGGCAGCATCACCGAGATCTTCCTCGAAGCCCCGGTCATCCCGAAAGTGCTTCCGCCACCCGAAGCAATGAAATCCTGCATGGATGCGCGGACCCACCAGGACGAATAGGTCGAGAAACGGGCCCCCTTGTCCGGATCGAAGAGATCCGCGGCCGTCATGAGGGCGATGATCCCCTCCTGGAGAAGATCATCGATTTTCGCACCTGACCGATCGAAGCGCCAGGCCATCCTTCGGCACAGGTGGACATGCGACATGACCAGGCGCTCCCGCGCACGGATGTCGCCATCCTCGCGCCACGCCCTCGCCAGTTCACGCTCTTCCTGCGGGGACAGGAAACCCATGCCTTGCCCTGCCTCTCGATCCATGTGGCAAGCCACCGTTCCGGATCATCATACCAGCCCGGCAGCATCGGATGAAACAACGGCTTGCCAGCCCGGAAGCCATTACCTGTGGATGGGAACCGGCAGAGATGGCATGTCGCCTGATCAGGCAGCCATCCTCGGCTCCTCGATCTCCGGCCCTGCCGGCGCCCTGACCCTGATCCGGTCGATATCGACGAACCAGTTCTCGACCACGGCGTCACGCGAATGGTCCGGGTAGAGCCTTCGCATCTCCTCGATCGCCCAGTCGAACGGCTTGCCGTAGCGAATGACGCAGCGGTATATCGCCGCAACGCGCCAGCATCGATAGATGGGGTCCCTCTGGTAGAGCTTCATCCCTGAACTCCTTCCTGAACGGCCCATCATTCCCCGTCACGGAGAAAGCGCCAAGGGGTACGCCGACCTCAGGGCGAACTTGCCTGTGGAGAGATCAACCAAAACGCGAATTGGCATAATAATGCCGATCGCATATCGAGGTCTTGCGTCCGGGAATTACCAATATATATGCGGTTATCCGAACTTGAGGCGCGGTCGAAAGACTTCGCAATGAATGAAATGGAGCTGAGAAAAGCAGCAGGTCCCGGATGGAAAAGGAGACGCTTGCATGGGTATCGACCTTCGAAGCATGTCGATGGATGAGCTGAAGGAGTTCGAAAGAGGGGTTCTGGTGGAATTGGAGAGACGCAAGGGTCAGCATCGCAAGGACACTCTGAAGCAGGTCGAGGAGTTGGTCAGGGATCGCGGCTTCGCGAGTGTCTGGGATCTCCTCGGCGTGAAGAAGAAGGAAACGGCTGCGAAGCCGGTCCTTCCCCCGAGATTCCGCAACCCCGCGAACCCGGCCGAGACCTGGAGCGGCCGCGGCCGTCGGCCGAAATGGTTCCTGGAGGCCCTCGAGAATGGAAAGACCGAGGACGACCTGCTGATCTGAAGGGTCCGATCAGCCGTGAAGATGCCGGTGGTTGGCCGACAGGATCGCATAGGCCCCCGCCTGACCGAGGGGGCCCTCCTCCCTCGAGACGGCTTCGGCCCGGGGGTGGACGAACCTGTCCAGGAAGGCCGAGAGGAGCGGACCGGCGACGTCGCGGACGTGATCCCAGGCGTCTGTCCCGATGTAGACCTCTCCATCATACCTCTCGAAGGCGTCGACGGTCTCGATGGGTCGCTGGCCGGGCAGCTGGTTGAGAACGAGGAGCACCGGCGTATAGCCGCTGATGTAGCAGTCCCTGGCGAAGCTGGTCTCATCTTCGAAGCGCGCGCGACGGGACGGCGCCTCGGTCATGCGCGCCTTGAAATCATAGGCGCGACGTCCCGCGATACAGTCGACGGCGCGGCGACCGTGATTGGATCCGCTCTTGAGGATCGGGGAGGTTTTCGCACTGACGGTCCGCCCTCCGAGGGCGGCAGCCATGATCTTCATGTAGAGATACGCGCTTTCCTGGGCGGACCGGTTGTCGATGTCGTAAAGCATCTTTCGCAGCCTGAGCGTATCCGAGATCGCCTTCGGGCTCGTGCCGAACTCCAGGAGGGACCTGTGCCCAAGCTGTGTCGGCGAGGGAATGCTCTGGGTCGACAGGACATGGGAAAAGCGCATCCGGCGCTTGTAGATCTCGGCCAGAAGCTCGAGGGCCTTCAGGCCATCGGGGCTGGTCCGGGAGAGATGCTCGATGATCTGCAGGACCTCGGCTGGAGACACGGTCCCATGCAGCTCGGGATCCGGCCTCATGTCGTAGAAGTCTCCCAGGGGTCGGGAGAGCTTCAGAGCCGGAAAGGACGGGTCCGAGCCGAGGAGCTGGAGATGAATGTGACCGGCCAGGCGAAGAAGGCAGTGATCGTCGAGGTGACGGGTCTCGCCGCCGATGCGGTAGCGCGACAGCGCCGCCCTGATCTTCCGGAGATCCCGTCGTCCTGATGCTGTCCTGGTCACGTCGGCCTCCGACCTGTCTGTTTTTCGCAGGATACCGGATGGCAGGGCCGCGCGAAACCCCATCGAATCATCGTTACCGGTCCTTCAGTATTGGGCCTCGCGAAGATGTGGTGGAAGTTTCAACCCTGTCCCCACGCCGCCACGAACTCGCGCCATTCGCCCTTGCTCATGCCCGAGGTTTCCTGGGTGACCACCTCGCCGGCCAGGCGGCGCTTCAGCACCTCCACCCCGCGGCCGCTCAGCTGGACGGCGCCCAGGCGGTAGTCCTCGAAGGCGCCCCAGGCGGCGGGGACCCAGTCCTTCACCACCTCGCAGATCGCCTCGGCATAGACGCGGATCTCGTACTGGGCGTGGCTGTCGGCGCGCAGGCGCAGGAAGTGGAACAGGTTGTGGAGGTCGGTCTTCCAGTACCACTGGGTGTAGATGTTCATCGGCAGGTTCATGCGCGCCAGCTCCCGCGCCAGCCCCTGCTGGCCATCCTGGCTCAGCATCGCCGAATAGTGGTCATACGCCCGGGTGCTGTCGGATTTCAGGATCTCCAGCACGCGGGCGGCTTCCTCGCCTTCCAGCACGGCGCCGCGGCCCTGGTTGTTCACCGTTGACTGCGCCGCCAGCGCGTCGGGGGCGGGGATGTAGAACTCGCGGTCGAGGATCGAATAGCGGGCGGAGTATTCGTTGACGTTGGCGGTGCGGTGACGGATCCACTGGCGGGCGACGAACACCGGCAGCTTCACATGGAGCTTGATCTCGCACATCTCGAACGGGGTCGAGTGCCAGTGTCGCATCAGGTAGCGGATCAGCCCGGCATCGTCGCGGGCGTGCCTGGTGCCGGCGCCATAGCTCACCCGCGCCGCCTGCACGATGGCGGCATCGTCGCCCATGTAGTCCACCACCCGGATGAAGCCGTGATCCAGCACCGGGATCGCGCGGTGCAGATGCGCCTCCATGCCGGGGCTGACGGCGCGCAGGGTCGGCTGCGGGGCGGCGCGGAGCGCGGCGATCTCCGAGCGCTGTTCATCTGTGAGATTCATGGCTTTCTCCAGCTTCGAGTCATGGCTGCCACGCGCGACCGGGCACTCCGATGCCGAGGCCGAGCATGATCAGGGACGCCGTCAGGGCGAAGAAGAACATCAGGAAGAGGATGAGCGCGAGGCGACGCCCACGTCGCGCCAGGACGCCCGGGCGCGCCTTCCTCATCCTGTGGTGGGATGTCAGGCGGGAACGCTTCGGAAGCACCTTCATCTGTCCCTCCCGGCATGCCTGAAGTTTTTCGCACGCCAGCATAAGGGGGCGCGGATTTCCCGGCAACATCTTTTTTCCTTCAACCGGAAGCTCAAGGCTGTGAAGAACCCCGGGGGGACACCTTGAGCATCTTGCTTTTTCGTGGTCTTCTTGGTGATTGTCACAGGCATGACGCCACCTGAAGACCCGCACGCCGCCAGGAAAACGACAGGATGACATCCCCATGAAGATGACCCTCGGGGCCGCCGCCCTCATCGCCGCCACAGGACTTCTCTCCACGTCTGCCCTCGCACAGACGCCACCGGCTTTCATGCAGGGCCTGGATTTCACCTATGAGGGTCAGATCGGCGGCCTGCATGCCTGGTCGCGCCCCGGAACCGAAGAGCTCTGGGTGATGCTTCCGGATGGGCGCCACGTCATGGCCGGATATCTCTTCAACCAGCATGGACGCGACATCGGGTCCGTCATCCTCGGCATCGAGCCGATCGATGCCCTCGAAAGCATGGGCCTCGAGGATCCGGGCGGCAGGGCCTCCCCGGACGTCGACCCGTGGGCGCCGGGCAATCCGGATCTCGGAAGCCTCGTGGACGACATCATCCCCGAAGCGATCGGTTCGGCGTCGCCGCATATCGCCACGATGGATCCGCAGGACCGCAACAGGCTGATCGCCGAGCTGATCGCCGGCATGGACGCGGCAACAAGCCCCGAAGAGTTCCGCACGGCGATCCTCGAGTGGGGGGAGCGCGTTGCCGGAGAGCCCGGCGATCCCGGCCGATCCTCCGGAGCGATGGTGGATGTCCCGGGACAGGATGTCTCTCCGGAAGAACGGGATGCTGCCGGCGTGGCCTCCTCGGACATGGAGCTCCTGCAGGAGATCCGGTCGGATCTCTTCTGGTTCTCCGTGGGTCATTCGGACGCCCCGACCGTCTACATGTTCTACGATCCGGCCTGCCCTCACTGCGCGCGATCCATCCGCAACCTGCAGCCGAGGATCGAGGCCGGAAAACTGCAGATCCGGGTCATCCTGACGCCATCCATCGCCGCGACCTCCCTGGGCTATGCCGCGGCGATGCTCACCTCCGACGACCCCGTGGGAACCTTCCTGGAGAACGCGCTCAGCAAGGCCCGTTTCGGGCAGAGCAGTGTTCAGCCCGCCTCGGCCGAGCTGGTCCCGGAGGCGTTCCTGACGGGGATGCAGGAGAACCTTGATTTTCTCGGCAGGTACGGCATTCAGGGCGTCCCGTTCTTCGCATGGATGAGCGGTGAAGGGCCCCGGTTCCTCTCCGGGGTGCCGGCGCGGGACTACGCCTTCGGCGCCGTTGTCGATCCGTATCGGGGATCCGACTGAAAGACCGGACGAAAGGCTCAGGCAAAGGGCTCCGGCAACAGCTCTGCCGGGGCCCAGAGATGCAGCCGGTCCTCGATGAAGGCGATGAAGTCGGACTGGGCCTGTTCGACGGTGTCCGACATGTTGTGGAAGACGGCATCGGGGGAAATCCGGCGGACGGCACGATCCGTCTCGATGCCCTCGATCATCGGCCCGCCGGTGCGGACGACCTCCACGATGACGCCACCCAGTCTCCGGAAGTCGTCCGCTTCGAAGACGATTGACTCCGAGACGATGCGGGTCACGCCGGCACCGATGAGTCGGGCGACCTCGGCCTCGAGGGTCCACTCGGACCCCAGGGTCACGCCCATGAAGGCTCCGAATCGCTCCATGAAGTAACGCGGCGCGTGGCGCTGTCCGTCCGGCCCCATGGGAAGCAAGGGGCTCGGCGCATCCTTGAGATCCCCTCTCACCATGCGGCTGGCCTCTTCGGCTGTTGCGCCAAGATGTCGGAAATAGGCCTCGCAGGCGGCTTTTCCGCCATCGAAGGGGTGCATCCGCGTGAAGCCATGACCCTCCACCAGGGCATCGCACAGCCTCGACTTGCCGACGCCACGGGAACCGGTGAGACCGAGAATCAGAACCATCCCGGACATCCCTCGGCGCCGGACATGCGCCTGGCCCCGTCCCCGTGCCGCGACGCGCCTTTTTTCACACATCTTTCTGGCCGGATCTGGCCTCGATCACGCCGCGCCGTCGACGTGTTCAGGAACGGTTCCGGATCCTGCCCGCAAGCCACCGGGCAGACCGGTGGCACGCATTCCTCGGCTTGGAGATTGAAATGCGGCATGACTGCACCCCTGTCTGGAGTGCAGTCTATGGCAGGCTGGTGAAAATCGAGACCTGCCCGGTTCCGGAGATATGTCGCACGCCCCGGAGGCCCTGGCCGACCCTTCGGGTCACGCCTATGCGGCCACCTTTTTCATCGACATGACCCGGTCGGCAACCGTTTGCGCGACGACTTCCGAAAGAATGCTGGACTGGATGTCCTCGGCTGCCGCTTCGATCTCCGCGCGGAGATCCTGGTCCTTCAGGTCAATGCTGCCATCCAGAGGCAGATTTTCCTCGCAGAGATCCCGGATCATGTCAGGCGACACGACGGACAGGGGGACCCGGGCGCTCGGGTGGGACTCGATCTTCCGCTGACAGGAGTGCAGGGAGGCCGAATCCGAAAGCTCCTCGGCCACGAGACCCCCAAGGGCCTCGCCCCGCGCCCAGGCCACCATGTCACCCTTCTCGGAAGACCTCTCCATGAGGAGAAGGAACTCCTGGCGGGATTTTTCAGCAGAAAAGATCACCGGCGATGTCAGATCCGCAATCCTGTGGTCGCACAGCTTCATCAGGATGTTGCCGTTGAAGCCCTCGAAGGGTACGGCCCCTTCCTGCATGCGGACGGCCCAGGACGGACAGCAGGCGTCGAGGTCGACCTGCAGGATGAGGACGTGATCGCCATTGGTCAGGAGCCCCATCTCCCCCCTGAAATCCGCCAGGGACGACAGGAGGTCCCAACCACCCCTGGCCGCGATCCCCGTGGAGAAGAGGTGGACGACCAGGAGCACCTTCTTCCGAAGGAAGGCCTGGTCCGAAGAGATCGGGAACCGCGTCTTTTTCAACGTGATGGACTGCCCTCCATAGGGATCGGACCAGTGGAGCGGGACCAACGCGGCGCCATCCTCCAGATGGACTTCGGTCGATACGGGCCCGGCGATCAAGCCCGAAGCGATGTCAATGCCGTACACGTCACCAGACCTCCTGAGCGCACAACCTTCGGGCGACCCCTACAACACGTCAAGCCCGGGCTGCAAGGACTTCCTGCAGTTTTGTGGTGCTTTCCTGGAAAAACGGATTCCGGAAGATGCCGGACCGCATCATTCTGACATCATTGTGGCGAAATCCAGAACGGACATCAGGAATCCGGCGGTCGATCCTGCATCGACAAAAACCTGCACGCGACCTTCATAATTATCCACGGTCAGGTCAACCGAACCGCCAGACTGGGATCTTCGAAGGAGCTCCTCGAGGAAACGCAGGAGGCGGATCATTTCGAGATTGCCATGTTCATATTCGAATTCCATCAGGGAGTCCCGGAGTCCCGCGGCATACCGCCCGGCTGGAACACCGAATATCTCTTCGAAGACCCTGTTGAGGCCGGTGTCCTGATACATCAAGGCCATATCCTCAATCTCGAAGAAGGGTATTTCCATTCCTGAAGACCCTGAGGGCGGGATGCCACCGGCAAAGGCGGATGGATGAACGGGAATGGTCCTGCCGGAAATCCCGAGATCAACCGAGAATATGCCATTGAGGTCGATATCGAGGCCAAGAAGCGCATTCTCGCCAAACCGACCCCGGGCACCCACCGAGGCAAAGAGGGTTGTCAGTCCGGCGCGGCCGAAGTTCACCGCCATCTCGCGCGGCACCACACCGGGAAGCCGTATCCGCAGCATCTGCGCGGAAGCCTCGAAGGAAGCTGCGGACAGATGGGCGGCATTCCACAGCTGGAGGATCTCGAGAGATCGATCTGCCTGCGACCGGCCGGACAGGATCTCCCGCATCACATGGACAAGGGGGAACAACCTCTGCGCGGCGGCCCCCACGGACAGGTGGATCTCCATGCCGCCAACGGTCGGAACGGATGCAACGGTCTCGTGGTCGAAGCGCCCAAGGGACATCTCCAGCGATCCGGCGCCCGGATGCGTTCGTGCCGCGGCAACCGAGAGCGGCAGCGACAGGCTTGCATCCAGATCATCGAAACGCATCCGGCCGAAGTCGCCAAGGGAGACATCGAGGAACGCGAAGGTGGCATCACCCTCAAGGCTGCATGGCTCGCGAACCGGATTCTGGAAGACCCGGGCCCGCGACAGATCCACAAGGCTGCCCCGGGCGGCCGACCGATCATCCGTTCCGATGAGGCGGAGAGACTCGACACTCACCCGCTCGAGGGCCTCCACATGGCTGCAGACGGGATCTCCCCATGGCGCCGTGTCCGGAGGCGACGACAGAAGCAGCGACACACCTTCCATTCGCACGCCCGATCCATTTCCGAGCCTTGCGACCACCCGGTCGAGAGCGATGGAGATCCCGTCATCCCCCACGGCGACATCGACCTGCCCCGACACACCGTGCAACGCGCCGGAACGGAAGCGAACGTCACGGTAGCGGGAAAGGCCCGCGGACGTCAGCGATCGGTCTTCCCATGTGATCTCCATGTCAGGAAACAGGGCATCGAGATCGACATCCATCCGGGCATCGGCCGGAGAGGACATCAGAAGGACGCCGGCGATCAGTGCCGGGAGGCTTCCGCGCATCCGCATCATTCCCTCCCCCGGGCGAGCATGCTCTCCAGTCTCGACACCGTCCCCTCGAGATTTCCCTCGTCCACGAGCGCATGGAGAGGGAGCGGCGATGTCGCCCCGGACCGGCGCAGGATCTCGAGGCCGATCCGGCCATCGACATTCTCCTCGGCGAAGACCCTGCTGAGTCGCTGGGAGTTCTCCGCAAGGCTGTTGAAGAGTTGCTGCATGCTCTGGGCCTGTTCCCTGCCCTCCATGGCAAGGCGCTCGTCGGCTTCCCGGATGTAGCGATCCACAGAGGGCTTGGAGCGCATCCTGCTGCGCGACTCCTCCTGCGCCACAAGCACATCGACCATGCCCCCATGCCGTTCCGGAAGCGTGTTGCCGCGGGCGACGCGGACCAGGCCGTCGGCGATCCGGGTCTCGGCCGTCGCCGGCGTCCGCGCGCCACGCTCGACCTCGGGAAACCTGCCCGAAAGAAGCGGATCGTCGTCCTCCAGATCCTCGAGCCCGTCGGCCATCAGGCCATCCATGTCGTCCTCCATGAGGCTGTCGACATCGGTGTCGAAGTCAGCCTCCGGCGCCTCGTCTTCCTCGTCAGCCGCCGCGATGGCCGATGACAGGGCCTCACGCCACGACCGGTGCAGGAGGTCGGGCCCGACCGGGGCCTTTCCTTCAGCAGCCTCCCAGATCGCCGAGGACGCCTGGCTGACGACGCGCGAAAGGGCGTCTTCAGGGGGGCTTTCGGGGCCCTCGAACTCCCCTGTCAGGATCCTGGAAAGCGCCTCCGTGGTGCTGACATAGTCCTTCATGAAGGCGATCTCGCGCGATTGGTCGAGACCGGGAACCCTGTCCGTCGGACCGCGCACCTTGATGAACTTGTTCACGGAGAACTCACCGGCGAAATCATCTCCGATATAGAATGTCGCAGCCTTGATCAGGGATCCGTTGAAGAGGAAGTAGAATTCCCCCTCCATCATGTTCTGCAATTCGTCGATCCGGACCTTTTCGACCTCCTGGACGGATGCATCCATGCGGTCGACCCAGCGACTTGTCAGGGGGCCCTGGTGCTGGGTAAACCCCGATGTCACCGCCACCTGGGTCCGGCCAAAGACCGACTGGATGAACTTGACGGTCTTTTCCCCGTCCACGGTCTTTCCTGCGGCGAATATGGATGCGTTCGCCGCCGCCGTTTCCGCGATCTGAGGAGATGTTTTCTGCATCGCGGCCATATCCTGACCGGCGACAATTATCATGAATCCCAATGAGCGCGCCTGCGCCATCATGACGTCGATTCCCGAAACCATGTAATAGCCCGCCTCGTCGAGCACAACGATGAAGGGGGATGGAGCGCGGGTCTGTTTCGCCTCCACGATTTCCTGTCTTGATCCCTGAAGCATGAATCCCGAGGCGTTCCCCATCATGATCTTGCAAAGCGTCACGATGATCTTTCCGCAGTTCTGCATTTCCTCCGGAGCCTTCTGCAGAGCAGGCAGGAGGACGACAAGAATCCGGCGGTTCAGCACGACGTCATCGATATCCACCTCGCCGAGGGGAGTCCGGAAGATGTGGCCGTAGTCATCCGCGAGAGACCCCAGGGGCTTCGTCAGCTGCATACTCAAAAACCCGTACTGTTCCAGGCACTTAGCGTCCTGCGGGTCCCCGTTCATGGCCTTGTCGAGGGAGAAACCGGGCAGCGTGTCGAAGAAGCCCTTGAGCGCCAGATAGGTGGCCTCCGAAAACTCCCTGCGGATCGCCCTGAGGTAGAGTTCGATCAGTCCGGCCCGATTGCGCATTTCGTCCCACGCCGCGTCCGGAACATCCTCGATGGAGGTGATCTTGCGGCGCAGCAGGCTCTTGTCGAACCCCTTTCCGATGAAAAGGAAGTCGCGAATGGTCTGGACGTTCAGCAGGATCTCGCCGCTGTCCCTGAGCTCGCAGAGCGCCTTCATTTCCGCGGTGACGAGCGACATCGCCCGGTTCTTCCACATGTCGTTGCCCTGGCCGGCATCCCCCATCAGCGACACGACGATGTTCATCAGCTGATCGGCGCCGCCCTTGGCGAAGGGGTTGACGGTGTTCGACTGGGTGTCCGGCCCCCCGGCCGGCGCATCCGGATCGCCGCCTGCATCGGTGAAGTTCAGGACCCTGATGTCGTCTTCGCGACCGAAGCGACGGCACAGCGTCCAGGCGCGCGCATAGAACTCCGTTGTTCCCTTTCCGTCGATGAACAGGAACCCGGAGCTCCACATCAGGGTCTGAGACACCACACCCAGGAGGAGCTCGGTGTTGTGCGTGACCACATGGCCCTCGATGACATAGAGGCCATCCTCACGGTCGGTCCTGATGCAGGACATCTCGATGTCCTCCTCGAGGCGGTCGACGCGAACGATCTCGAGACGACGGCCATCACCGGGAAACCGGCACCCCCGGGCGGACGCATGGATCTCGTCGATACCCTCGAACATCATGACGACATCGACGCCGCCGCCAGGGCGGCGCCATTGCGGAAGGATGTCGATGGCCGTTCCGCCGAGAGACCAGGCGATGTGCTTGACGATCTTGGCATCGCGGGCATCGACGTTCGAGAGCTTCAGGCCATGCGGCATCGGCGTCACCTGGAGGTCGCGGGCGCGCACCCAGGCCGCAAGGAATGCGCGCCTCCGCGCCGGCGTGCCGCGCAGGGAAGGCATCCAGCCAAGGGCGGACAGCCCGTCCCGCGCCGCCAGAAGGACAGACGCCTCATCGAGCCCGTCGGTGCCCGCCTCGCCCTGGCCGGTGTGGGGTGCGGCAAGGGGAATGCTCACGCGGAGATCCTCCCCCCTCAGCCCGACCAGGATGCCGATGTCTCCGGCGGTCCGGACCTCGTCCTTTTCCTCCATGCCCCTGGGCATCAGGCCGTTCCGCGGCTCCACCCGGATCTGCCAGAGATGATCCATGCAGCACACTGCCGTACGCCCATCGGCAAACCACACGCGGACCGCCGGCACGCGGCCCTGCGGGTGGACCGAAGCTACGCTGACCGGAGTGCCATCCGGGTGGATGACTTCGTCTCCGGGGCGCAGGTCGCCGTTCAGCCTCCAGCCGGCCGGCGTCAGGACAGGCGTATCGAGCGGCAGCGCCTTGCCACTCCCGGTCGTTCCCAGAAAGAAGCCATGCCGACGGGCATCGCCGTTCTCGATCCAGAGCTGCTCCCGGGAGGTCATGTCCTGCCCGAAGTAGAGGATCCCACCGGCTTTCGCATACCCCGAACCACCTGGCTTGGGAGCGCCGTAGTCGACCTCGCCCCATACCTGGGGCAGCTTGAAGGGAAGTCGGTACTTCCGGGAGGCGACGATGCCGTAATAGGCAAGCAGCGACGGGATCACGAAGATCCAGATCTGAGGCAGGAAGACCATCAGGCCGAGGCCGACGAACATGAACACCATCGCCGTCTCACGGGTCGTGACCAGTGCGACGAATTCCTGGACAGGTGTCCTGATGGGACGCCTGATGAGCCCGGAGTCGATCGAGTCATTCGGACCCGGAAGGCTGGCGGTACGCCTCTGAAGCTCTGACATGTCCTGAGGACTCCCCTCGCTTTTCGCACGATCGTATCACGGCGCGCCACCGACGGCCGCCCCCCTTGAGTCGCCCGTCAACAGGAAAAAAAGCCGTCCCCCGGGGGGCTCCGGGGGACGGCGACGTGCCTGATCGGGTCTGCCGTCAGTTGTTCAGGGTCGAAAGGATCTGCGTCTCGACCATGGCGCGACGGCTGTCGAGCTCGAGCGAGACATACAGAAGGCGGTTCGTGATCGAGATCGCATCAAGCATCTCCTGCAGCAGACCCTTGTCCGACATGGCCGCACGCTCCTGGAAGACCTCGGGCTTCGGCGCATAGTGGCGCAGGGTCCTGATGTCGAGCGCCTGGAGCTCGGAGATCATGTCGCCGGCGGGCAGGGGCCGGTTGTAGTTGGCGATGTCGTCGAGATAGGCGCGGAACGTGCCGCCTCCTCCGGCATCCCCCAGCGGCTGCACCGGCGTACGCATGTTCACGAGCATCGCGGCGACCTCGCGGGAGGCGTTGTTCCGGGTCTCCTGGATGCTCCTCTGGAACGCCCGCATGGTGCCCTCGGGCGTCATGATCTCCGCGGAGGTCACCGGCCTGGGCGGCGCGGGGTCGATCAGGTTGCGCATCAGCATCGTCAGCGCTTCCTGATCCTCTCCGGACGACCCGATCGTCGGATTGATCAGGATTGCCCCCGGATCGACCGTCGGGTCCTGGACGCCGAGCCTGCCGCGCATCTGGTCACGCCGATCCAGGACGGACCTGGCCAGAGCCGTGGAGCCCTGCCGAACCGCAGGATCTGCGCCACTCGTCTGGGACACGGCCGCCTGAGCCGTCTGGGTTCCGATGGTACCGACGGCGGCGCCGCCACCCCCCCGGAAGAGCCCGGCCAGAAGGCAGATCGCCGGAGATGGATCGAAGTCGCCGGATTCCGCGCGGGCCCTGAACTCCTGCCGGAGGCGCTCGGACTCGTTGATCTCGGCCGCATCCATGAACCGGCGCTGCGCCTCGATCTGCTTGTCGGCATAGGCGGATCCTTCGGCCGCGTGAAGCCGGAGGGCCTCGATGATCCTGTCGCCGGTGTCCCGCACCTCCTGCCGGGTCTCCCGCACCGCGCGCGTGGTGCGCTCCTGCTCCCGGCGCACATCCCTGACCGCATTGCGGGTGGAGCGCATGGTCGTCTCCCGGGCGAGATGTGCCGTGCTCCCCCCGAAGAACGCCTCGGCCGGCTCCGGGATCGTGACGGAGGCCAGAAGGACCGCCCAGGCAGCGGTCTTCATGATGGTTTTCAGTCTCATGGTCCGCTCTCCTTACATCCGGTCCCAGATCTGCGTCGCGTCATCGCCCTGCTGCGGCGAAGGAGCCGGCCCCGGCTGGGGGAACAGTTGCGATGGGCTGATCGGGCTGACATCGCCGCTGCGCACACCGGCGGCGGCAGGGGCATCGGATGTCGGCTCGGACATCGCGATGATGAAATCGTCGGGATTTGGCGGCGGAATGTCCCCGGGATCGACGCAGTTGAACTGGATCGGGATGACATCGTCGCCCTGAAACTGCACGAAGACATGCGGCGCGAGCGCCGCGAGCTGCCGACCCGTGACGCAGGCCAGGTAGTTCACCGAGGCCGCCTCCATCATGTCCTCGTAGTCGTTCAGGGCACGGTTGAAGGCTTCCTCGTCGATCACCGGGTCGGGCGTCATGGGAGGCGCGTCATCTGGGAAGATGTCGGCATCGAACCCGTCCGGGACAGTGATGTCGATGAAGCTCGTCCCGGTTCCCTGGTTCGTGAAACCCATGTTCACCGACCCCGAGAAGTTGCCAAGGGAGCCCGTGCTTCCGGTGTCGCCACCCCAGCCCCCGCCATTGGCCAGGCGATCGAGAGGATTCGCGGCCGTTGCCGAGAAATCCGGAAGCCCGAGGTCGAAGCCGCCGAGACCGCCGGTGAGCTCCGCCCAGCGTTCGGCCGCGAAGCCGCAGACCATCCCGGCGACATCCATGTCGATCGGGAAGCCGAGACTCGAGAAATCCATGAGCCCACCCTGCAGGCTTCCCAGGATGCCGCCGAGATTCGAGAAGATGTCGATCGGGGCATTCATGAGGTCGTTGAGGCAGCTCAGGTCGCCGACCCCGTGCGGCGCCTCGATCGTCGCCTCGGCCCGACGCACCGATGCCTCGATGGCATCCCGGATGTTTCCGGAGATCGCATTCACATCTTCCGGACTGCAACGGTCATCCAGGGCGCTCGGGATCCAGTCCGCCCGCGCCACATCGCCGGGCAGGACGACCAGACCCAGAGCCAGCAGGCAGACCCCTCCCAGGAGCCTTGCCGTCGATTTTCCTTCACGATCCATCCTTCACCTCCAGGATATCCGGCCCCGACATGTCAGGAACCCTTTTTTCGCATGTTTATCTTCTGCCTGTCGAATTCTTCCTGCAGGGTTCCGAGGGAGCCGGTCTCGATCCTGCTTCGAATGGTGTGGTGGCCGTCCCCGTAGACCCTTCCCATCTCCACCTCGACTCCGCCGGACGCCATCCTCTGGTGAAGGACAAGCTTCAGGGATGACGCCAGCATGCTGCGTGCCTCGTCCGCGCCCATCTTCCCGGATGCGTAGCGGATCATCGATGCGAGGCACTGCACGATATCGGAGGCATGGATCGTGCAGATCACCATGGGCCCCGAGATGGCGATATGCAGAAGCTCCGCCGCCGCCTCCGGTGTCCGCACCTCTCCGACCATGATGAACCTCGGACTCCACCTGCGCGCGAAGCGCATGGCGTCCGCAAGGGTGGTGTGGGAGACCTCGACCTGCTGGATGATGCCGCCCTCCTCGAAGGAGCCCTCCATGGGAAATTCCGGAGGATCCTCGAGGGTGATGGCGCTCTCCCGGGAAAGGGACACCCATTCGCGCAGGATCGCCGAGGCGGTCGTGGTCTTGCCTGATCCGACACTGCCCCCAACCAGGACGAGACCGTTCTGGAAGGCGACATCCCGGACGGCGGACTTGACCCGCAGGGGGATGTCGAGGGTCTCGATGTCCGGAACGATCGATCCGATCCTCCGGATGGACCATCCGGACCGATCGATGAGGTCCTCGAGGACCCCGGGCCTGCGGAGATGATCGGAGGATCCCGGAGACGCGATCAGGGAGCAGCGATAGCTGATCCCGTCATGGCGGATACCGAATTCCCGCTCGGATGTCCGCAGTGCGTGATCCTTCACCTTCGAGAGAAGCTTCTCGAAATCGCCCAGGAGGAAATGCGGAATCCGAACTGTCCCCGGGGATCTGAGGGGGGCACCCGGGGTCAGCTGGAGTCCCCGGACCATCGGCTCCATGCGGAAGCCGGTCAGGATGTCGATGAAGCCGCAGTCCGCCAGGCGACCGGGGAGATCCGTATGCTTTTCCATGATACCCTCAAGCCTCCTCGAGTCCATCCGGGTCCAAGGCCTTCTTCGCACCCATGGCGGCGGACAGGTTGAGGTCGATCTGATCGCCGGGAATGCGCATGCGTTCCGCCTTCATCCGACGGACCTCCAGCCTTTCCGCCCGGAGATCCAGGTAGTCGTCCATGAGTGCGCGGGAGGCCTGGAAGACCGCCGGCCTGTGGATCGGCTTGCCGATCTGGCATTCGGCGCGCCAGTGGGCGATGGCGCCGGCCGCCTCGATCATGATTGCCTCGTTTCCGACATTGTTGAGCACATACCAGAGGAGGCGGTCCTCGGCCTTCAGCCAGAGGAAGGCGGAGGATGGAAGGACCCCCCTGTCCTTCCTCGAGACCGTCAGGAATGTCGGGAACGCCGTCTCGACCCAGGCGTGGCGTGCCGCATGCTTCTGGAGCTTCTTTCCGGCGCTGCCGCTGGCGATGCCGTCGATCCGCGCCATCAGCTTCGGCTCCGCCTCGAGGAGGCCGTCCATGAGTCCCTTCCGCGCCCTTGCCGCCTCGTTGACGATGGCGATGTCGGCAAGCAGCCCGTTCCCCGACTTGATGTCGTAATCGTAGAACAGCGCCATGACGGCGAACAGGGCGCGGTGCGACGGCCTGAGATCCTGAACCCCCCTCCATGGGGTCCTCAGCTGCTGGGCCATGACCTCCGACACGCTCTCGAGCTGAAGGTCGGGCCATCTGTGCCGGAACGAGAAGTCGCCGTCCCTCGACATCGATGTCGGATCCGAGAGCTTCGAAAAACTCTCCGCATCGAAGATGAGTCCCTTCGCGATCAGCCACTCTTCCGGCCGGAGCGCCCGGTTCCAGGTATCCGGAGCGAGGGACAGGTTGCGCCGCGGGAGAACCTTCCCCGGCATGCCGGACACCCCCATCTTCGCAATCCGCTTCGCCGCCGCCTCGGCGGTGCCGCGCGTACTCACATCCTTCATGCGCGACGGGTTCACGTGGCGGGCAATGCGCGCGGTGACCCAGTCCTCGGTCTGCAGGTGGATCATGCTCTCGAGGCTGTGCTGGTGACTGAATTTCGCATCGGGACGGAAATCCATCGCCCGCAGGGCGATCCAGAACAGGACGGGGGCATAGAGAACCAGGGCCGCGCGACCGCTGGCAATCAGCACCAGGGATCGCTGATCGGGCTCCATGAAGGCGTAGCCGCCGCCGTAGAGGAAATCATGCACGCGGGCGGCCGGCATGAAGAGCCACCCCCCGAGACCGGGCACGTCAAGCAATGCGGGAAGGAAGCGCACCGCCTCGGCGAACGGAGCGACATGCATGTGGGCCAGGGCCCCGATGGCGGCGTTGGCATGGTTCACGTAGCGCTGCGCGAGGGCGATCAGGATGAAGACGATGACCAGGAAGATGATTCCCAGCCGCATGACCTCGCGATCATGATCCTCCGAAGAGGAGGAGCCCTGCCCCGGACCGCTCATGCCTGGACACCGCGGACAGGGGGCGCTTCCGGATCGGCGCTCAGCCGCCCGTAGGCCGCCGAAAGGACACGGGACACCATGTCCGTGTCGAGCGGGATGGGGCCGAAAGCGGCCTCGATTTCGCGGACCTGGGCCGCCAGATCGTCACAGTCGACGATCGGGACGCCCTCGAGGGTCACGTCGCCGCTGTCGGGAGCGGCATCGATCGCGTAGTCGAAGCCGAGGGCAAGCATCACCTCCCTGCCCCGCTCCCCCGAAGGAAGCCCCTCGGACATCGCCGAGGCGGATGCGGCGTGGAGGTTCACCGAGAAGACGGCCATCTTCATGAGATCGACGGTCAGATCCGCGCTGACCAGCGCCACCGGGGTGGACAGGACGCGGCCATTCCTGCGCCAGGCGCGATCCCGCGTCCCGGACAGCAATGTCATGGCAAGGGCCGCGACGGATCTCTCCTCCTCGATGCGCTCGTCCATGTCCCTGTCTCCGGGTGAGGGTGTCTGCCTGGGTCCATCTTATACGATCGCCCGCAAGTCGCAATTTTCATCACGCCGCAAGGGGGTGGCCGAGCGGCCGGGGGCGGTGGTTTTCCACAGGAAAGATCCTCGCACCGACCCCCCGAGATTGCAGGGCAGGACCTATCGTGCGAAAAATGCTTCAAAGGAAGACTTCGGACGGGAAATCATGGACACCGAGCTCTCCGGGAGGGCGGATCAGAGGGAGTTGCCCGACGAAATCGTCGATGCGATCCTCTCCGCGGCACGGGAAACGGAAACCAGGGAGACCTGGCTTCCGGAGAGCCGTGGTGTGTTTCTTCGCGTCATGCCCAGGCTGGTCGGCGTCGCGCACAGGGCGACAAGGACGCTTCCGGAAGATGCGGCGGCACGGAAGATGATCCGGCAGAACACCCTGCGGATCCTCGCCTACACCCGGCCGGACCTGCGACTTGCGACCCTGATGGATCTCGCGCTGCGGGATCCGGAAACCCTGAGGGACCTCATGTGCTTCAGGATAGACGGCGAGTACGAACCCTATCGCTACAACATCATCACCAGCCTCGGCATCTTCTCGAGGCACGGCCTTCTCAAGGCCGTCACCACCCCGGACCGCATCGAGCGGGTCTCAGGGGCCTTCATGCGGGCAAGGTCGATGCGATCAAGCTCCACGAACAAGGAGGAAGCACGATGAAAAACGGGGCCGCGACCCTCGCATGCCTGCTCGCCGTGACGCTGTCTTCGGCAGCATCGGCATCGCAGGATATCCGTTTCTTTCCTTCCGCGATCAGCGGTGCTCCGGCGCATGCGCTCCCGGTCAGCCGGGCGCAGCAGAGCAACGCGGCCATGTGGGAGATCCTCGGGGCCATCCTCGCGGAGCGGCATGACCTGTCCGTCGACACTCCCGACCGCACCACCCTGGAGAGGATCGCCCGGGGCTGGCTTGTCACGGCCGATGACGGTGACCCGATGGAAGAGGTCGGGGCCGTGGAAGTCACCGAGGGAAGCTTCGACCCCGAAGCACTTCCGGGCACCGCGGAAGCCACCGGCGGGGGGGCAGGGCTCTCGAAGCTCCTGGCAACCCCCGAGGGGCTGGGTGTGATCGCGAGGATGACGCCGGAGCAGATCGAGGCCATGGCCTATCTTCTCATGGCCGTCGGCGACCCGGCGGGCGCGGGTGGCATCCAGGCCATGCAGCGTGGCCCCGGGCTTCCGCCGCTCCCCGATCTTCCGGCCCTCGGCGGCGACAAGCCGGAGATCGAGGACTTCGAGCCGATGTCCACGACCATGCTGCTGCGGGGATGGAGCGTGCGCATGGATGCCGGAGGTCAGACCTCGATGTTTCAGGACGCCGTGCCGGGATCGGATATCCGTATCGATCAGGGCATGGTGATCGGCGCCCTCGGCGAGATCGTCGACATTCGCCGCCTCGGCGACCTGGTCATCGTCAACTTCGCAAGCGGCGACACCCTGTCCGGTCCCGCGGCCGACAATCCCGGACCGGCGGGAATCCCGCCACTCATGGCCGGCGGCGAAGACGCCCGGGAGGAAGGCGTCATCTTCCTGTCGGGAGCCCCTGTTGCGCGGAACGTCTCGACCAGCGGGACGCTGGACCCGAGGGATCTCCCCGTCGTCGAGATCGTCCGCCCCGCCCCGCGCCCGGCGAACCTCGCGCCCCCATCTCCCGCGCCGGCCGAAACGACGGCGCCGGAAGCGGCGACGAACGGGGACTCAAACCCTGCGGTCCTGACCGCAGGCAGCGCCACCGTCAGGCCGAAGCCGAGGCCGGCACCCGAAAGCTTCCGCATCGCCGATGCCGGAACTCCCCGCCCCATGCCGCGACCCCAACGACCAGCACAGGACTGAACGCCATGAGACTGCTTCTTGCCTGCATGATCCTCTCCATGATGACCTTCTCGCACGCCGCGCGCGCGGATGTGGGGGGCGGTTTCGCACCTGCGGTCGCAGAGGGCCGCTACGCCGTCATGGCTGGCGCCTCGCTGCGCTCGACGCTCGAGGGCTGGGCCCGCACGGCCGGGTGGAGCGTTGTCTGGGACAACGAGGCGGATTTCAGGATCCGGGCGTCCGCCGTATTCCCGGGCGACTTCACGGCCGCCGTCGTCTCCCTCGTGGACTCCATCCACCTCGACAACCCCGACCTCTCGGTGGTCCTCTACCGGGGAAACCATGTCCTGCACGTCGAGGACAGGGCCTCCGCGGCGAGGTAAGGTGGCGCGCCGGCATTTTCCCGGCGCGCGACTATGATCAACATGGAGGGGTCCCTCCGTTCCGTTCCCGTCGCCCGAAGGAGTGCGAAAAGTGACATCGCATATGCAGTCGAATCCCCGGAGGGGCGCTCCAGCCCTCGTCGCACTCCTGCTGGCGCTTTCGGTGCTGCCGGGCCAGGCGCAGGGGATGACGCCCCTGGATGTCGCGAACCTCTTCGGAACGACCCATGGTGACGGTTTCACCTCCGTCTTCATGAACCAGATATTCGGTCCGATCTTCCCGTCCGTCGCCGGGGGGACATCCACGACCGTCTTCTCCACGATCATCGGCTACTTCAACGTCATCATGCTGGTGATCGGGGGGATCCTGTTCTTCTACAATGCAACCGTGGGCCTGCTTCAGTCGGCGCATGAAGGATCGGTGCTCGGTCAGCGCTGGTCATCGCTCTGGGCGCCCCTGCGGATCCTGTTCGCGGTGGGCCTTCTGGTCCCCATGCCGGGCCTCGGGGGCTACAACCTCGTCCAGGCCGGTGTCGCCTATGTGGTCAAGGGTTCGACGAACGCCGCATCCGCGGTCTGGTCGACATCGGCCAACCTCGTGATCTCGGGCCGGGTCGCGGTGACCACATCACCCGCAACCGTCCCGCCGGACGTGATGCGCGTCCTCTACGAGAATGCCGCCTGCGAGGCGATCGTCAACCACCACATGGCGGTCGCGGCGCCATCCGGGTCCAGCCCGTACTTCGTGGACTACATCACGCGGGGTGAAAACGGCAGGATCACGGGGATCAGCTACCTCCGGGCCAATGGCGAGGAGACCCGCCCCCGGATCTGCGGCACATTTTCCACCCCGCCGCTGCCCGACTACATCGATCGCCTCCAGAACAACCCGAATTCCGTCGGCGGCATCCCCGACAGCGCCCGTGCCCAGATCGAGACCGCCTTTGCCTCGACCCATGCCAGCGTTCTCTCGGGATCCCTGAACGACCTCAGGAGCCTGACGGCATCCATGCTGCCCGTCCTTCTCGACAATGGTCAGGAGACACCGGACATCAGCGCGCCCATCATCTCGATCTACCAGCAGGCCAACCAGCGCCTGAGCGACGGAACCGACCAGATCATGGATCTCGCGCTCGGTGTCGACCGCGAAGGCCAGGAGGCGCGCAACGCGCTCATGGCGCGGATCACGGGCACCTGCACCGGGGGCGCGGGTGTCGATGACGAAGACATTGCCGAATGCTACGGCGAGGGATGGATCGGCGCGGGCAGCTGGTACATGATGATCGCCCAGCTGAACAACGAGATCAGCTCGCTCACCCGGGCGGTGCCCACGGCCGAAACCGGAACCTACCTGTCCCGTCCCGGATCGGCCTCCGACCGGGAGCTGCACGCCGTCAGCGGCGGCCTGCCCGGATCGGGAGCGCGCCTGTCCCCTGTTGCCGGGTCCCCGGCGGATCCGACGGGGATGGCCGGGCTGCATCACCTGATGGATCGCTACATGGTCGCCTTCGACCGGTCGACCGCAGGGCTCGCCGCCCTGGGCTTTCCGATGAAGCGCGAAGACCTCCACACGCTTTCCGACGGCAATGCCAGCGGGGCGCTCGACAACATCCCGGGCCTGTCCAACTGGGTGCGGGAAGGGCGTGACAGGATCCTGTCGTCGTTCTCCCCCGGCAGCGGCAACTTCGGTGCCGATCCCATGATCGGCCTGAGCGTTCTCGGGCAGTGGCTGATCACCGGTTCGGGGATCCTTCTCGCCGCCGCGGTCGGAACGGGCTTCCTGAGCGGTGGCGCGCTGGGGGTCATGGTCATGCCGCTCTTCGTCGCGCTTCTCACCGCCGGAGCGACGCTGTCGATGCTGCTTCCGATCATGCCCTTCGTGTTCTGGGTCCTGGCCGTCACCGGCTATTTCATCCTGGTGATCGAGGCGATGATCGCGGTCAACCTCTGGGCCATCGCGCACATGCGCATGGATGGGGAGGGCATCTCGGGTGAGGCCGGACGCAACGGCTGGCTGATGATCCTGGCGCTGCTGATGACCCCGGTGCTGATGGTGTTCGGCTTCCTGATCGGAATGACCCTGTTCCGCGTGACCTCCGCGCTCCTCGACATCGGCATCTTCCAGGCCCTGTCCGGGATCCTCGGTGGCAGCCTCCTGATGAACATCATCGCGATCGTGACCTTCGGGATCTTCATGGCGATCTTCTACATGATCCTGCTGGAACGCTCCTTCTCCCTGGTCTCCGAATTCCCGGGCCGCGTGCTGCGCTGGATGGGTGCCGGCGCCCAGCTGACCAACGGCGAGGAGGGCAAGGTGCGCATGGCCGCCGCCGGTGCAGGCCTGGCCATCGCCCGTGGCAGCCAGATCCCGGCGGCCGGAGCCGTCCGCACGGCCGGCGCCCTGGGTGTGTCCCGCGGCGGCGCCAGCGGGAATCCCGGCGGAGACCCGAACCGGTTCGGGGCGCTGCGCCGCGCCCTCACCCGCGGATCCGCAAGGGACGGCGCAGGGCCAGGCCCGAAGTCGAGCGGGTGAGGAGACGGGAAAGGGGGGCGCTGCCCCCCTTTTCAATTGATGCGAAAAAAATTCAGGAGGCCTATTGATCGAAAGCCTGGACGCCCATATCATGAATGCGTTGATCGAAGGAAAACCGCCATGAAGAACCATTACAGCACCCACAGATTCTCGATCCTCGACCGGATCATGTTCGACACGCCGCTGGCGCTTGTCGTCGGTGCATTCGTGGCTGCCTCCGGGTATTTCATCTACCTGATATCCCGGATCGGCATTGCCTTCGGCGACGCGATCCTCGAGGCGGGGCACATCACCCATGGCCTCGGCATGGACAACATGGTCACGACCGGATGGGAGCCGGCCCGGGCGCTCCTCGAGATCAGCGCCCTGGCGACGGTCACGGGTTTCCTCGCGATGCACCTCTTCCGCATCATACATGAGCGGGGCGACCATGATGACCCGATGCGGATCGCCCGGGTCCTGACCTGGATCATCGGGCTGCCGGCCGCGGTCGCCTTCGTGGTCCTGACCTTCATGACCCTGATGTCCGCCCTGCTGGCCTGGGGGATGCTCATGCTGGTCGCCCACTGGACCTACCTGGTGATATGCGCGCTGCTGCTGCTGATACCGTTCGCGGCACCCTTCGGCACCTTCGCGCTCGACGACTGATCCGGGCGGGGATCCGGTGACAGGGAAGATGCAGGGGCGCGGGACATGGTCTCGCGCCCCGTTTCAATCGGCGGCATGAGGAAGGCAGCATGAAGATTGTGACTTTCGATCCCGGCAGGACGACATCCTATGGCGTCTTCGAGACGGAGAACCCCCACACGATCGAGCTCGGGGAGCTCACCCTCCTCGGGTCCGGCCGCCTGCTGCGGCCCTGCCCGATGCATCTCGGGGACGTCGTTTCAGGCGCCGATGCCGTTGTGGTCGAGGAGGTGGGGGCGCGTCCCATGCAGGGCTCCTCGGCGATCTTCACCTTCGGGCTTTCCGTCGGGACGATCCTGGGCGCCGTCGGAGCCCTGCGGATTCCGATCACGCTGGTGAGCCCGCAGGAATGGAAGAAGGCATCCCGCCTCGGTGCGCTGGGGCGGGATGAGGCCAAGGATGCCGCCCGCCACTACGCCCGCGAGCTCTGGCCCGAGCATGAGCGGATCCTTCGTGTGAAAAAGAATCATGGACTTGCCGAGGCAGCCTTGATGGCGCGGTGGTACTTCCTCTCCGGTCCCGGTCGGGATGTGCCGATCGAGGAGCGCAGCGCCGTTCGGGCGCCGCGCCTGGCGGCCTGAGCATCACGGGCCGGCGGGTCGGTCCGAAACATCCGGAGAGGGGTCCTCCCCGATGATCTTCATGCGCTCGGCCGCGGATTTCGTCTCCCGGGTGCAGAAGCGGATCTCCTCCGATCCGGCCCTGACCGAGTACCGGGTCATGGGGGTATGGACCAGCGCCGGAAGGACGACGGACTTTCCGAAGATATCCTCCAGAAAAGCGGATTCCTCCCTCAGGACTTCCGGGTCCCCGGGGATCGTCTTGTGCCAGACCTTGCTGTAGCCACCGATCTGTTCGCTATCGGGGCACCAGCGATACCCCTGACCCTTCAGATCCTCCTTGGCGGAGAACGGCGTGCCCTTCGCGATCACCTGGAGAGGCGAGCTCATGCCGGCGGCATGCATCTCGGCAAAGGCCATCCGGCCGTCCTTGCTGGCGTGGTTCAGGACGAAAGCCGTGGCCAGGATGTCGCTGCGCGAGTTGTGGGCGTCATAGGTGAAGCCGCAGAAGCGCGCCAGGCCTTCGAGCTTGGCATCCGAAGCCCCCCTGCCCTTCCAGTCGATCTGCTCCACGGAGCAATGCCAGCCGATCCGGTCGAAGCCCGCGCCCGGGAAAACGCGCTCGACGAACTTCCTGTCGAAGCCGGCATTGTGTGCCACCACGAGATCGCATCCCGCGATGAAATCGGCCACCTCCGCCTCGTCGATCACCTCCCCCCGGACGATGTCGTCGGTGATGCCGGTGATGCGTGTCACCTCCTCGGGGATCGGGATGCCCGGATCACGGTATCGGTCGAAGATCTCCCCAAGCTCCAGGATGCCGTCCCGGTCATAGCGGATGCGCTGCATGGACAGCTGGATCACCTCGTCGGCGCCGGTATCGACACCCGTCGTCTCCACGTCGAGAATGATGCCGTCCCGGGCCTCCTTCAGGCGGCCGGTATCCTCCGGAAGGGGGAGGGACATGAACTCGACACGCGGAAGAACCTTGTAGCCGGCATCGAACAGCGTCGCCTCGAGAAGCGCGCGCTTCTCCTCCTGGGCAAGGAGGGTCCTCAGAAGCTTCTCGATCTTCCGGTCCGTCTCCGACTGGGTTGACATGTCGATCCTCTCTCGGTTTCAGCGGCCTGCAGGCAGACTATCCCGATGGCAGGAAAATCCCGTCTCGGCTCTCTCCGAAAGATCGGATGCCGCCTTCTCCGGAAGGTCCCCGAAGTGCCCCCTTCGCAGCATTTCGGAGACAACGGTCCGTGCGACGTGGATGCCGGCAAGCGTGTCCATGTGGTAGTGGACCCCCGCAACCTCACGGCGCACCGCGACCTCGAGGGCATGGGTGAGGTAGGCCTCCGCGCAATCCGGATCGACAAGGGAGAGGACAAGGGCCACCGCATGGGCCTCCCCGCTGTGTCCGGATGGATAGGCCGCATGCGGCGGCACCGGAATGACGGTCCCGAGTGTCGGGTCGACATGGCTGGGGCGCGGGTACCGGAACCGCCATTTCTCGCGGAGGATGAACCAGCGGACCTCCGCAACCGATCGCCGCGCCAGCGCCCAGGCGGCCGGGGCCTCGTCCGGAGGTGGCAGCAGGCCCGCACCGCGAAAAGCGTCCGGAGCCGTCATCGCGGGGTCGTTCTCGCGGTGGATCAGGGTGATGGTTCCGGCGGTGCGGAGGGGCGCCAGGGCATGCAGGCGCGCGATCTCGCGATCGAGGGCCGGGGACCCCGGAGGAGGGGGCTCGGGAAGACCGATTTCCATGTCGTCGTCCAGCCAGGAGGGGCCGACGGACAGGAGTCTGAGCAAATCGGGGTCCCAGAGCTTCTCCGGGAAGGCCGTTGAAGGATCCGCCAGGGCTGCGGAGATCGACAGCAGGAGCACGGCCGCGCCGCGCAGCGCCGAGCGCAGCATGTCAGGACGCTCCGATGGTCTCGATGTCCGTCTCGCGGACGGGCTCTTCTCCCCCCATGCGGTATTCGAGGATCCGCAGGGAGACCGGGTTGTCGAGCGCCGCGGCGACATCCTCCGGCAGCTCGAACTTCACCCGCGCTCCCTGGCCGAGGACATGGAGAAACGGGGCGCCATCGCGTTCCGCGCGCCGCGCGCCATCGGGAAGGAAGGCAAGGGGTGGGCGCAGGGCAAGGGTGACGCCCTCATCCCCGACCAGGAACTCGAAGACCTTCTCGGTCACTTTGTCCTCCACCAGTTCCCGCCACCCGAGGGGCTTGCCGGCGCAGCCTTCCCGGGGCGGGGGTTCGCGCAGGGAAGCGCCCGGAACGGTGGCGTGCCGCCCGTGTTGTAGCGGGACGGGCTGCCGACGATCACACCGGAACCCGGGGGCAGGATCTCCGGGTCCTGGTAGCGGCGATCGACCGGATCGCAGGCGCGCGTCGAGAAGGGTTCCAGGCCTTCGAAGAAGAAGCCGGCCTGCGCCGGGAAAGGGGTCGAGACCGCGAGGAGGGCGATCACGAGAATTGGCTTGGCGGTCATGTCAGGATCCTTTCTGGCGATCAGCCGGTCTCGAGAATGTCCGTCGAGATGTTGGGGCGCAGGCCCTCGATGCTTCTCGACAGGACGGCATGCATCCAGGGCGGCGCCGCGAAGCGGATGGACCTGATGCGGATGGCGGTCCCGAGCGTCCGGTCGAGGATCTCCCCCATCGAGACCCTCAGGCGCCCTTCGACGCGCGCGACGTAGCGGTCGGTCGGGATCGGGAGACCATAGGCATGGAGCTGTCCCGCGAAGGCCTGGCGCATGAGGTCTTCGTCGTCCAGATTGATCTCGAGGGGAGATCCGTCGGACAGGGACATGCGGCTGAACTGGGTCCACCCGAAGATGGCAACCCAGTCACGCAGGCGCCTGGCCTCCGAGGACATGATGGAGATATGCGTCTCTCCCGCCCCGATGGAGATGAAGGCGGTGGTCTCATCGACGGAGCAGTCGATCAGCGGGCGGTCGCGCGAGGCGCCATCGAGGATGACGATCCTGCGCATCAGCTCACGTGTTTCGGAAATCTCATCCCTGGACACTGCGCTTCTCCTTGGCGGTCTTTCCGGACTTCAGGGATTTCTCGGCGATGGCCTTTCGATGGGCCTGATGGCGTTCGATCGCGATCCGCTCCGCCGCCAGCATGGCCTTCGTCTCGAAGCCATAGTCCGTGGGCCGGCGCTCGGCGTCGTAACCCCGCGCGCTGCGGTAGCGACCCACGAGATTGGACCGGAGGAATCGCAGGATGCTGTCCGCGGAAACGCCCTTCCGCTCGAAGTAGAAGAGGATCAGCATCACCGTGAGGACGGCGACCACCGTCCAGGGGCGGATATGCATCAGCGCAAGCAGGATCAGGATGACGAGCCTGCCATCGAAGACCAGGAAGCGTGGCTGCCTGTGGGTCTCGCGCCAGTAGAGGGGTGTCCCGAAGGCCATGTCAGTCAGACCTTTCCGAGAAATGGCTGCCACTCATCCTGAGCGCATCCTCACGGCTGATCCGGCCGGCGCCATGGAGGCTCCAGGCAGCATCGGCAGCGCTCATGGAAAGATCTGCGGAGGTTTTGCCGGAGACCTTGCCGTCCACCTCCCGCATGAGGATGAGCGGCCAGTCCTGCGGCTGCGCCGACAGGAGGATCTCGCGCACACGCGGAGTGAAGCGCAGGTATTCACGCACCGGAACCCGCCCGGGCCGGTCCGCCCGCGGAACCAGGCTCTGGACCATGACGAAGCGGACGGAGGATATCAGGTCGTAGCCGCGCGCTTCCCGTTCGCTGGCGGGAAAGGCGCTCAGGAGACGACGGATCGTCGCCGAGACGCTGTCGGCATGCGTCGTTGTGTAGACGAGATGCCCGGTCAGGGACGCCTCCAGAGAGGCGGAGATCGTCTCGTAGTCCCGTGCCTCGCCGACATTGATGATGTGGGGCTTGCGTCGCAGCGCCGAATGGACGCCGGCCGCGAAGGAGGTCACATGGCGGCCGACCTCGGACTGACCGATGATCGAGGACGACCCCTCCATCCTGCTCATGATGTCACGGAAGGTGTACTCGATCGGCGCCTGAACATCGACGATCTTGACCGGACGCAGGGAGGTCTCGAGATGGTGGCGCGTGATCGCCGCCATGGTGGTCGACTTCCCCGAGCCGGTGGCGCCGGCGATGATGACGATGCCGTCCTTCGGTGTCAGGGCGTCGATTTCACGGGCATCGATCTGGACGTCCTCGAGGCTTGGGGTGTCATAGGGCAGCGCGCGCATGGTGATCTCGACGCCCTTCCCGTCACGCCCGAAGATGCCTGTCGCGTTGACCCGGAAGCGCTGCTTCGACCCATCTGCGAGGTTCATCTCGTAGGAGTAATCGAGCACATGGCGCCCGTTGATCTCGGTGCGGGCATTGGATCCGCCATAGGTCTCCATCAGGATCGTGTCCATGTCGGACGGAGCGAGGGGGCGGCGCGTTCCCCGGTAGAGGATGCCGTGGATCTCGACGCGGGGCGCCTGATCGGGCTGGAAGGTGATGTCCGAGGCGCCGGACAGGACGGCAGACATCACCATCTGCCGGAATTCCTCGGGCGTCAGGCGGTTCGATCCCATCTCGACCAGGATCGCCGTGAGGCTCTCGCGGTCCGGGGTGACCGCACGCGCGAGCTCGACACCCCGGGACATCTTCCGGGAAGCAACCATGACGCCGCGCTCGGCATCTCCGGGGAGGCGCTCCGACATCTGCTCGCCCTCAGAACAGCTGCGAGGACAGCGGCGGAATCTCTCCGGTCTCGACGATAAGCGCGTCACGCTCCGAAACGCTCCGGATGCTCCATTGCTGCGGATTGCCCTGGAACTCCGCATCCGAAACGATCCGCACGGTCCGGCTGCCGATACGCATCTCGTTCCCGTCGACGGTGGTGCCGAAATCGGCATCCGCGATGACCATGCGATCCATCATGCCCATGGAGACCAGACGGCGGTACTGGAGCATGCCGGTGAAGTCGCGCTGAAGGCGATCGAGGCGGCTCTGGAGCTCGGCGTCCGCAAGTTTCACGCCTTCCGCCCAGCCCTCCTCGAACCACTGCTGGAAGAGCCTCAGCTCATGCCTGTCCGACGGCATGAGGGAGCGGGCCGGCTGCTCGGAGTCGGGCGCGGCGAACAGGAGATAGTCGCGCCAGGTGGGATCGACCGGCGCGATCCGGCCGGCGCGGACGATCATCAGGAACTCGTCGGCAACGGAGGCCTCACGACCCTCGTCCGAAGACTGGAAGGCGTTGAAGGAGCGGGAAACGACGGGCGGGATCACCACGCCGGCCCCGGCCGGAGCCGTGGAGATGATCCGGTTGAAGTCGAAGACGGTCGAGAGGTCGGAGGAATGCGCCTCGAGGCGACCGGAAATCTCCCATGCGCGGCGCGCGTACCCCATCTGGGAGCCCCAGGATTGTGCGGCCTCCTGGAGTGCATCGCTGCGGATCCGGGTGATCTCGACATCATCCTCATCGGTCTGCGAGGTTGAGATCCTCACATCGCCGGGCGATGCCGGCGGCGGCGCGGAGATGCGCAGGATGTCGCTCCCCCCGAAAGCCGGTGGCGTGAGGGCGGCGGGTCCGGTGCGATCGGACGTGGTCGTCGTCGCGCATCCGGAGAGCGCGAGAGCACAGGTCGCGATGACCAGATGCGGGAAACGCATGTCTCAGCCTCCGTAACGGATCTCGATCGTGCGGGCCGACGGGTTGAAGGCGATGTCGGCGTATCCATGGGCCATCGCGCCGGCCCTCCGGATCACCCCGAACAGCGGCTCCTCGTTGGCGACGATGCTGATCATCTTCTGATTGGCGGGAGCCCGGCCGGTGACGCTGAACGCGTATCCCGCGCGGGAGGCGAGATCCTGGACCAGCGTCTCCACCGGCCCCTGCCAGTCGACGGTCACGGGCTGCGTTGCCTCCGGCGGCAGGATCACCGTCGCAGGGACCTGCGCAGCCGGTCCGGCCCGGACCGGCGCCGCTGTCGCCACCTCGACCTCGGCAATCGCGCGGTTGGCGTTCGCGGACACGGTGACGGCTTCAGCGATGGCGCTGTCGATTTCCTTGATGGGGGGGACCTCCTCCCGGGTGTCGACGGAGGCGCAGCCGGCGATGAGGAAAACCATCCCTGCCGCAAAAGGAACTGTGTATCTCGACATGCTTCGGACCCCGTGTGCCTGATCTGATCCGGCAGACGATACCATCGGGAAAACCTGCGAAAAAGCCATCTGACGCCGGGCCGGCCGGATTCCCTGTGGAGAAACGGACAGCCAGCCGGGATGCGTATGCCGGGGGATGCTTTAGCAGGCATCGAAACGGGCAGGCCAAGGGGGGCATGACCTGTCCGTTTCGATGGCAGATAACATTGCCCACCGGACCGCGGCCCGGCGAGCTGGAAGGACCGGAAGCCATGGGGGCTGCGGTCCGGGAGGCCCGGGGCGGCATCAGGGAGAGCGGATGGCAGCCCGAGCCGACTCACCGGGCATGGCCCGGAGGGGGGCGATCGGCGCGGGATCCCCGGCGACCCGGGCGCCATCGCCACGACCCCGCGGGGAGGCTGCGCGGCGGAGGTGACATCCGACGGGCGCGCCCGGAAGCCCTGTCCGGTCTTCCCGGACCGCGCAGGGAAGCCGGCGGCGAGGTGTGCGACTTTTCCCCATGAAGCGGCGGGATCAGGACTTCCGGCCCTCTATCAAGTTCGATAATATGGAGTTCGGCCGCCTTTGACATGTTAACGGACAACCGGAAGACGGGAAGATGAAAATCAGCGACAAGAGCCGGAACATCTATGTGAGAACGACGCGCCAGCTCATCGATGCCGTCCAGCTGAGGGCCCGGACCCTGGGAATGAACCCCGACCTTCTGCAGATCCCGGGCGTGATCGCCCTGCGCTCGAGGATGCTGAAGACCGCCTCCACACGGATGGATCTGTCGGCCATGCGCTGGTCGATCAGGAACATCGACATGGATGGGGGTCTGGCCAGGTGGTCCGGTATCCCGGATGCTCCGGAATGGACCGCCGTCGGGCCGGACGTGATCGCGCGACTGTCCCGGGAGATGGAGCTCAGCGCGAAGGACATGTTCGATCTGGGCGGGGAGATTGCCATCAACGACATCCGGAACGTGAAATCCGGAAATCCCGAAATGGGGGATGAGGAGATCCTCGAGATGGTCTCGGGGGTCAAGCCGAAGAACTCGGTCAGACTGCCCCAGAAGAGGTTGCGGGAGGTCGGGCTGCGGGCGCTGATGGCGATCGAGGTCCACCTGTCGCATGCCGATCCGGTGGCCGCGATCCTCTCGGTCCAGGACGGGCGCCAGCTCGAGATCGATGGCCTGACGCGCATCTTCGCAACGGCCATCTGGATGAGCGGAATGCGGCCCGTGGAGCTGTGGGACGCCCGGCTGATGATCCCGCGCTTCGACCTCGCCCACAGCCTGGAGATGCAGGAGATCGCGCGAAAGGATCCGGGAGCCGCCATCGCGAACCGGTGGCTTGTCCCGGTCGAGCGCGCACGGCTGGCGATCACGGAGAGCTTCGGAGACATCGTCGACCGGGCGGTGAAGCAGTCCGGCGCGCCGGCGATCCTGGCAATCAGGACCGCAAAGACGACGAACGCCAATGCGGATGTGAGCGAAGGCTTCCGGCTTCAGGTCTTCGGGCGGATCGATCCGCGGATGATGACCATGCTGGCGGCATCGACCCAGCTCAGGCATTTCCGGGTCGCACCGGAAAGGCGCGACACGATCCGCTCCCTCGTGCTGCGCCGCCTGAAGCGGATCGGCCGCGAGGAGCCGTCCCTGGCCGACCTGAACCTGAACCTCTACGCCCTGAGGCACAGCTTCGCCACTCGTGTGAAAAGGAAGTACGGAGCCGCCGAGGCCGCCGCGCTGACCGGGCATTCCTCGGTCAAGAGCCTCTACGCCTACGGCAGGTTCCGGGGTGGCGGAAAGACCTCGGGAGGTGTCGCCCTCGAGGAGATGCTGCCCGCCCCGGATCCGGTCGCCGTGCAGCGGCTCAGCGTGTCGCGGGATACCGACAGCCCCGAGCCCGGCGAGGCCGCATAAGCTGTGGAAAACGCCTGCCCGGCGGCACATTGGAAGCCGGAACACCTCCCCTGGAGGGGGAAGACGGTCTATCATCGCGGCCGCGCGGCCGCAGCGATGCAAGGGAGAAGCACATGAAGCTCGGACTCTACGATCCCGAAAGCCTTGCCATGGACGGAGACCTGATGACCATCGGTTTCGTCAACGCGCGCGATGCCGGGGATGTGACAACCATTCATATCAGGACCGCGGAGGAAGCCCACCGGATCCGGGATGCGCTGATCCTTCAGAAGAACGAGGTCGCCTGCCCATTCCATCCGATCTCGGGCGAGCTGTCGATCCTCTCCGGGGCGTTCCAGTTCAGCAAGGATCACCCGTCCGAGGGCCTGATCGGTCACATGGAGCAGTCCGGAGGCAAGAAGAAACTGGTGCCCGTTCCCTTCCGGCTCGGGTTCGAGGCGGAGCAGGGCCAGCTGCCGCCGTCGGGCCGCTGCATCGCGAAGGGCTACATGGAGGATGGCGCCCTGTTCGTCCTCCACATGGCGATGGTTCCGGCAGGCGCCATGCCCGACGGCGAGCCGGCGCCGAACACCCCCTCGGAAGACCGCTGACGGGGGGTGGCGCCGGCGATCGCCTCAGTCCGGCTGGGCGACACCCTCCTCCGAGAGCCCGAGAATGATCGCCTGAGCCTTTTCCGACACGACGTCCTCGATCGCCTCGGAAAGATCGACGGCCTCCGCCTTCAGGCGGGACAGGGCCTCCGCCTGGGCGCCCTTCTTCTTCCGCATCATCGTGAAGCTCTGCTTGAGGCTCGCGGCATCCGAGACCTCGACGCCGGCCGCCTCCAGGCGGGCCGCCAAGGCATCGACATCGAGCGAGACCATGGCCGGCAACCCCTCCTCGGAGATCTCCCTGAGAACCTCCTGCGGATCGCCGTCCCGCAACGCCTCGATGAGCGTCGACAGCATCTCCTGACCCCTCTTGGCATCGAACTTCTCGGTTCGGGTCTCGAATTCCGTCACATCGACACCGGATGCCTTCGCGAGTTCCCGCAGCGCCTCCGCATCCCAAACCCGGGTCCGGCTCAGGGCAGCGACGGTCAGGTCGATCTTGCCCACGGCCTGGTCGAAGCCTTCGCTCCCGATGATCACGAGGCGGTCGATGCATTCTTTTTCGCGCGCCTCCATGATCTCCTTGAGGACCCGGAACATGGAGGCCTGATGGCCGAGTTCGATCATGTCGGGATCGTCGGTCTTCATCTCCGCCAGGCCTGCCGGATCGGGCAGGTGACCGGTCATGACATTGTCGATCCAGATGGCGCGGGCGGCCGCCGTGATCTCCTTGGCGAGCGCCCGGTCGAAGGCCACCGGATATGAGGTGATGTCGAAGGTCCTCGGATCATGAACCTCGATGGACATCTCCGCGAAGCGTTCGCCGCGCGCGAGGGAAAGGATGGCGTAGTGGTGCAGCTGGCACTGGTAGTCGAAGGAGATGCCCTTGCTCTCGTAGTCCTTGCAGACATCCGCCGAGGGAGCCTTGTAATCGACCAGCCTGCGACGCGTGCCAGCGACAGGATCGACCGGGAGAACGATGTCGTCCGGCGTCCCGGCGAGATAGGGTGAGCGCTCCCAGCGGAAGCCGCGGAGCTTGTCGAGGGCGTCGGTATCGCTGCGCACGCCGTGCTTGCGGTGATACATCATCTGCACCCAGGGCTCGGCACGCGTTCCGCGCGCCATCTCCGGGGTCGGAGGCGTCGGCGCCAGGACGAGGAGCTTCTCCAGCACGAGGTTGCGGGCGCTTCCGAAGCCTCCGCTCTCGCCGCGGAAGTGCCGCACCAGCATGCCGATCTCGGAGCCACCGATCCCGGAGGCCCGGCGGACATGCCACAGGGCATGGCCATGCACCTCCTTCACATCGTAGTTGCCCTCGCCGAGTTCGAGGTCCATGCGCTCGATGGACATCGCCAGCGTCCGCTCGATCCAGCGGCGGACATGCTCGTCCTGGATGGCAGGCCGCTGTGGCAGCTTGTCGATGAGCCGGGACAGGCGGCCGATCGAAGCCTCGATATCGGCCGGCGGCGGCAGGTCGGTCTCGGCGACGAAGGCCTCGTCGAAGGCCCGGAAGGCGGGAAGGAGCGATCGCATGCGGCCGGCCTGGTCATTCTCACGGGTCACATTGTTTTCCTTTCGAGATTTTTCGCACTTTCGTTTGCGTGATCTTAGCTTTAGAATGCGAAAAACGGAAGCTACACCCCCCAGCCCCCCTGACCAAGGACAAGGAAGAGCAGCGAATGATACACATGTCAGACGTGATGCCTGCGCATGCCGCGACACATGCGGAGCACTTCCCGATCGACATCGAGAAGCTGTCGATGTTCGATCAGAAGAGCTACCGGACAGCACGTCGCTTCGTCATGGACGACAGCGGTCACCCGTCCCGGTTCCCGACCGGATCCCTCGAGGACATCAGGATCAGGGAAGAGGCCGTCCACCTGCTGGGGATGCTGATGCAGGGGATCCCGCAGATCGCCGTCGCCAGGGAAGCCACCCAGGAAGTCTCCTTCTCCATCGCCTGCCTGGTGCGTCACATGCAGAGCCGCGGCCTGCTTGCGGCAGGAAGCCCCTCTCCGGACCGCATCATCCTCGAGATGGAGAATCCGACACCCGAAAACGGCATCTCCCCCACCTCCTCCCGATTCTGCTTCCTCGATACCATGTTCAGGTGCGAATATGTCGCCGCAGAGGAGTACGACCGGAACCTGAAGCCGGTTCAGAGCATCCCGAACTTCCAGGAAGTCGCCGCCCTCGTGGCCGCATGGAAGACGGTCCCCGTTGACAGGATCCGATCCAGCGAGAGGCACAAGAACACCGTCGAAGCCCGGTTCCTGCTCGCCTACATCCTTCGGAGGGTCTGCCTGCTCTCCCTGAAACAGATCGGCCTGATGCTGGGGGACCGGGATCACACCACGATCCTGAACAGCGTCAACCAGGTCCGCATGCACATGGAGAAGGACGTCTCGAAGGCGCTTGAGGTCTTCTCCATGTGCAACATCGCGGATCAGGTCGGCACGGCGCGCTCCTACCGGTTCTGCCGGTTCGGTGCCCACAAGCTCTGAGGCGCACTACCCGTTGTCGGGAACCGCCTCCAGGGCCGCCCTTCGCGCAACTGTGTGAAAAATGGCCTGGAGGCGGTCGATCTCGGAACGCTCCGGGATCTCCTCCGGAGAGACGGCGATCATCATCCTGCCATCAAGGCTGACCAGTGTCCTGCGATCCGCGCTCGGCCAGGACCAGACAAGGCCGCCCTGTCCCGGGTCCGGATCCTGAAGCACCAGCAGGTCACGCCCTTTCACCGAGAGCAGCGCGACATCGGGGCCCGACCCCGGGATTCCGGACAACACATCCCCCCCGATCCCGTCCGACACCATGTCCTGGACCATGTCGACCCAGTCGCCGGAAAGGACTTCCCCGGCGGCGCGCTCGAGCAGAAGATCCGCATCCCGGCCATCGAGGCGGGAAACGCCGAGGCGATCCTGGGGCGCGCTCGACACCGCGGCGATCACCGACCGCAGGACAGCAGGCGCCATAGGGAACGCATCCGAGGGCGTCAGGCGGGATCCCCGGCGCCCACCGATGGTGTCAATGCCGAGCGCCGAGAGGATGTCGTCATGGTCGACCGCAGCCACGAGGGCGTCGGGGTTCTGCGGATCGATCCCGCCGATCCTGGCCCTGAGCGTCTTGGCGATGCACAGAAGAGCGAATTCCGAATCCGAGACATCCACATGCACGTTGTGACGCCGGTTCGCGAAGACCGCCTTGTAGGCGGCCCCTATGACGTTCTCGGGGAACCGCTCGGGTTCCGTGTTCCCCTGAATCATGCGAAAAAGTCCTTCGATGGAGAACAGGACCCGGCGATGCGACGGGTCGAGATCCCGGCCGGAGACATGCGCTTCCGAAAGGCGGGACCACGCCTCGAACATGTTCTCCCCGGTGAAGGGCAGGAGGCGCCCCTCGGAGCCGGGAGGCGCGGTGACCGCAAGGGCCGCATCACGGCCTCCGGGCGAGCGCTGCCCGCGCACCCGCCCCTCGGAGTCCCGCCATGTCACCAGGATGTCGCCATAGGCGACCTCCTGAAGCAGTGACCCGACCGAGCTGTCCCGCTCCCGGCATGCCGAGACGGTCTCCTCGATCACGAACACCGCGCAGGCAGGAAATTGATCGATGCGCCCGGTTTCGGGGTTCTCGCGCAGGTGGAAGCAGGAGATGCCGCCAGCATCGAACAGATGGGCCGGGGAGATCTTCATCGGGAAACCTCAGTGAAAGGACGGCTCCGACCCTTCGTCGGGCGTGGTTGCGGCGGGCCGGAGGCGGCGCGGACGGACCCCGTCGGGCTCCGCGATCACGGTCGGACTTCCGGTCCGGACCGCGGGCGCCGGCATTTCCGGAGGGGCGTCGGGCGTCTCCGACATCTCGGGGAGCGGCATGTTCGGCATGACCTTCACGGTGTAGGTCTTCCAGAACATCGGCCCCTTGCCCCGGTAGCGGATGGTGGCCTCGATACCCGCTTCGCGGGCGGCCTGGATGGCCATCATGCCGAACTCGTGGCAGCCGCTCATGTTGATCGACTTCCAGCCGCGATTGCGGGCCTCCTGGATGCCCAGCTTGACCGCCTGCGGGGTCAGGCCGATGCGGGAGGTCCCTCCGCTCCCCCCGAAGCTGATCCCCGACTCCGTGGCCCGGACGATCCCGCCATCGACGGTGCGCGCCGTGGTGTAGCCCCAGGTCACCACCGTGGCCGCGATCGCGCGATCCTGGAGACCGGGATTGATGAGCGTCGCCCACTTGATGCCGAAATGGGGATCGGCGCCGGATTTCCGGACCTCGGTGCGGGTTGCCCGGTCCTGACCGGACAGAGGATTGTGCTCCTCCAGCCAGTCATGGATCTGCAGCGACCTGCGCAGCATCCGACGATCCATCTCGAGGAGCTCGCGCAGGATCAGGGCCCGCTTCTCGTCGGTCATGTCGGGATCGGTCATGCGATCGAGAACGACCTGGGGCGGCCAGGCCATGAAGGACGGCCAGGTCTGCGGCCGGCGCGGAATGCCGAGCGCCGCGAGGCGTTCGGCCTCCGTCCGCGGGCGGAGATCCGGAACCTCGGGAAGGCTGTCGCCGCGGGTGATGACCCCGAGCGCCGATTGCCTCAGGGCATCGATATCCGAGCGCGCGAGCATGCCGGGCGTTTCCGGCGACGCCTGTGCCGTTTCCGGGAGATCGGCCGGAGGGCCGGCGGGCTCCTCCGGCACGCCGAAGACGGGCGGTTGCGCAGGCATCTGCCCGGGCGATGCCTGCGCGGGGGTCGAAGGTCCGGCGCCCTGCGTGCCGGCAGTCGACGGACCGGGTGGCTTCGATGCCGGCCCGGGATCGGCCTCATCGGTCTGACGGAGGGATTTCGCACGGGCTTCCGCCGCGGCGATGACCTCTTCCGGAACTGCCGGCGCGAAGGGACCCTCATCCCCCTTGAGGCTGGAAAGGCTCAGTTTCGCCATGTGTGTCGATCCTCTCTTCGGGGCTTCAGGGAGACGGTGTCGGATCTTCGGTCATCGCTCCGCGGCGCTTGGCGAGCAGCTTTCGGGCGAGATCGGATTCGCTGGTCGCACCGGACAGGGCAGCCCGGGACGAAACGTCGGGCCGACCCTGGGGTCGACCGCCGGGCGCCTGATGTCGGCGCCCCGCGACCGGGGTCCCGCGGGAAGGCCTCACGGGGGGCGGGGGCTCGAACCCCCCCGTCTGCGCGAGCAACGGATGATCCGGCTTGCCGATGTGGCGCGAGAAGGTGTGGCCGGGCTGTGCCGCTGCCATCTCGGCCAGGAAGGGTGATGGTCGGCCGAATTTCACACGCACCGCCGGCAGGTCGTTCGCGCGGAACGCCGAGACGCGCAGATCCTCGCGGGCCCGGGTCAGGGCGACATAGGCGAGGCGCCGCTCTTCCTCGAGGTCCTTCGCATCGCCGTCGCTGGCGCGGCTGTGCGGCATGACCCCCTCGACCCAGAACGGCAGACGGACGCAATCGAATTCGAGCCCCTTGGAGGCATGGATGGTCATCACCCGGAAGCCGGCCTCGGCATCGGCCTGCTCCATCTCGAGCGTGCTCTCCTGAAGGAAGTCCGCCAGGGAGTCGAAGCTGCCGGCCTGCTCCAGCAGCAACGACAGGTTGCCGATACGCCGTGCGGTCTCGCTCATGGCGCCGCCGCGATCGACGATTTCCTCGAGATCGGCCTCCAGGAGATCCCTGACCTCCCGGTCATGCTCGGCACCGCTCCGACCGGAAGCCTCGAGGCGCATCATCATCATGCGCGACAGGAACTCCCGTGGAGCCAGGGCCATCATCTCGGGTGTCTCGACGAACCCGGCAGACAGGAGGGCGGCCTTCTTCAGGTCGGGCAGGTAGCCGGACAGCTCCATGATGGCGGTGAGCGCCTCGCCGGCGCTCGCCGCGCGATCCACCTCGGAACGCAGGGAGACGACAAGCCGCCCGAATGCCTTCGCCGAATTGACGAAGGCCTTGCCATAGGCCTCGCCCTCCTCGGGAAGATCGACGCGGTCATTCATGACCGAGCGCAGTTCCTCGATGAAGGAGGCCTCCTTGAGGCGCGCGTTCCGCGTCACCCGGGCGATCGAGGTCGGCCCCATGCCGCGGGAGGGCTTGTTGATGATCCGGCGCAGGAAGGTCTCCGCCTCGGGGTTCACGAGGAAACCGGCATAGGCCATGATGTCGCGCACCTCGGCCGATTTCCGGATGTCGGACGCCTTGCCCTCGGTGACCGGCAGCCCGGCCTCGCGGAACGCCTTCGCCACCGCCTTGGCGAGCTCGCGCGTGCGCAGCAGGACAGCATATTCCCCCGGGTTGCGGCCCGAGGAGAGGTACTTGCGCGCCTCGATCACGAGGCGATCGATCTCCATGGAGGAGGACCGGAAGAACTCGACGGGGACCTGGGAGGCGGACCGGGTCGCATCCGCAGGCACCAGGGTCTTGTCGAAACGGTCGGAGTTGCGGGCGACGAGGGTATTGGCCACATCCAGGATGGCCGGCTGGCAGCGGTAGGAATCCTTCAGGAAGCGCAGCTCGAGGCCATCGTAGCGCCCGGAGAGCGAGCGCATGATCGAGACATCCGACCCCCGGAAGGCGTAGATCGACTGATCGTCATCCCCCACGAAGCACACCGTCGGGCGCGGAAACTGGCGCAGCCGGTAACCGTTCACCGGATGGGCCTCGGTGGGGGGCAGATCCGTGGGCGCGCCGCCCTCGCCCGCCCCTGCCAGCATCGCGCGGCCGCCATCGGTAAAGGCCTGGAGCCAGGCTGCCTGGGCCAGGTTCATGTCCTGGACCTCGTCGACCATGAAATGCCGGAAGTTCGACCGCCAGCTGTCACGGACCCTCTGGTCCTGCCGGAACAGGGTCGTCACGGCATTGAGGAGATCGGAGAAATCGACCGCGTTCTGATCCCTGAGACCGCGCTGGTAGGCGCCGTAGAGCATGACGAAATCCTCGGTCTCGAAGGTGCCGAGAACCCGCGCCCAGGTCGCCTCCCTGGGCGTGAGCGGCTCACCGAACTCCTGCTTCATGTCGATGGCCAGCGCCTTCTCGGCCAGCAGCTCGGCGCCGAGCATGCGGCTCTTGGCGATCTCCAGGTCGCGGAAGAAGATGTCCACGTCGAAGCGGGTCCGCCCCTGGGACTCGGCGATCTCCTCGGCGAGGGAGCGGGCGTCGGCCTCGTCGTAGATCGAGAAATTCCGGTTCAGCCCGGCGCGCTCGGATTCGGCGCGCAGGATCCGCAGTGACAACGAATGGAAGGTTCCGATCCAGGGCTCCCCGACATGGCGATTGCTGTCGGCCTGGCGCAGCCCCTCGAGGACGGGCAGGATGCGCTCGCGCATCTCCCGGGCCGCCTTGTTGGTGAAGGTCATCATCATGACGCTGGCGGCATCGGCACCCAGTCCGCCCTCCGAGACGGGCGTGACCAGGTGGATGAAGCGCGCGACCAGTGTCCGGGTCTTGCCGGACCCGGCCCCGGCGACGATCAGGACGGGGGCGTCGGTCTTGAGGGCGGCATGCCGCTGTTCCTCCGAGAGGCCCTCGATGAAGCTGCGTGACGTCATGATCGGTTTTCCCTTCCTGCAGGAGCATCCTATGCGATCACGATGAAATTCGCAGCGCTCCAGAACGGTGGAGAACGCAAATCCCCACCTTGCGAAAATCGTTTCAGATGGGACAATCCACCCCGGACCAGGAAGGATGACCATGGACAGCCTCTCGAGCATCATCTCCGCCGTCGTCGCCGGCCTCGGGCTTCTGGCCGCATCGCCGATCGGGCCGGTCGAGGCGCCGCACATCGATGTCGCCGCGCTGGATCGTCCCGTCGCCGGCCATCTCGCGGATATCCGGACAGCCGAGGGCGTCGGGATCGGCCGGATCATGTCCCAGGGTCCGACGGCGAGCGATCCGAAGCTTCTCCCGGAGATCTTCGTCAGGGCGGTGATCGCCGTCGAGGACAGGCGCTTCGGAGCGCATCCCGGCATCGATGCGCGCGCCCTGGCCGCAGCGGCGCTGTCCACGGCGCGCGGGCGCACGCGCGGAGGGTCCGGGATCGCGCAGCAGACCGTGAAGAATGTCTGGCTGGGCCCGGAGCGCAGCTGGGAGCGCAAGCTCCTGGAGGGCGCAGCCGCCCTGCGCCTGACCGCGAACCTCGATGAGGAGGCCCTGCTTGGCGCCTATCTCTCGCATGCCTGGTTCGGGCGCGGTGTCACCGGTGCCGCGGGCGCCGCGGAGGCCTGGTTCGGGCGCGACTGGGACGATCTGAGCGTCGGGGAGATGGCCTTCCTGGCCGGATTGCTGCGGGGGCCGGGGTGGTACGACCCCGAGCGCCACCCGGAGCGCGCCCGCGACCGGCGAAACACGGTGCTGTCCCTGATGCACGCGCAGGGCGTGATCGACGAGGCGACGGCCCGCGCGCAGGCTGATGCACCGCTCGATGTCGTCCCGGCACGCGACCGCAGCCCGGAGCCGGGCTCCGCCTGGATGATGTCCTCGGCCCGCGGCGACATCCTGCGCGAGATCGCGGCACTCGACGGCCGGGACAGGTTGATCTCCCGGCTCGACGTGACCGTGAACATCGATCCGCAATGGCAGGTCATCGCCCAGGAGGAGATTGCCCGGAAGGCCGTGGAGATCGGTGGCGTGGCACCGCTCGGATCGCTGCCCCGGGAGACCCTCGAGGCCCTGGCGCGCGAGGCGGGCGATGGCGGCGCCGCGGGAACCGGGCTGGCCCGGACCGTCGCCCGGGACCATCTCGCAGGCCGGATCCCCTGGAGCCGGGGTCACCGGCCGGTGGCGGTCGTCGCTGCCGCGGACGAAGGCTGGACGCTCCTCCTCGACTCCGGGCGCATCGATGTGCGCAGCGTGACGATCCAGGAGGGCCTCGATGCCGCGCCGGGACAGATCCTCATCCTGTCGGAGACCGAGGCCGGCCCGGAACTGCGCGGTCGACCCGGGGTCGAGGGGGCCGCGGTGCTGATCGATCCCGCAACCGGCGCGCTTCTCGCCAGCATCGGCGGGGCCGCGCCGGAGGCCAGTGCCTTCGACAGGACCCGCGCCCTGCGCCAGCCGGGCTCGGCCGTGAAGGCCTTCCTCTGGCTGGCGGCGCTGGAGGCCGGGTATCACCCCGCAACCCCGGTGCCCGACATCGAGCAGACATGGGAAACGGCGCCTGGGGTCTTCTGGCGGCCGCGGAACTACGGCGGCCGCCAGTCCGGCATGATTTCGCTGTCTTCCGCCTTCGCCATGAGCTCGAACCTGGTTGCCGCCGCGCTGATCGATGCGGTCGGCATTGCCGGCATGGCGGCCATCGCCGAGGCGGCGGGGGTCTACCCCGAGGGCATGCGGGCGCATCCGACAGCCGCCCTGGGGGCCATGGAGACCACGCTGCGGGATCTCGTCGCCGGCCACGCCGCCATCGTCAACGCCGGCGTCCCGCGGCAGGTGACGGCGATCAGGGATCTGGAGATCGACGGACGCCCCGTGATCGGGGGCGGACTGCGACTGGGGGAGGGGCGTTTCGGACAAGGACCCATCGCCGGCCGCGCCGCCATCGAGGACATGGTGTCGATGCTGCACGAGGTCGTCACCCGGGGCACGGCGTCAGCGGCACTCGGCGATCATCCGGTCACGCTGGTCGGCAAGACCGGAACCTCGCAGGGCTATCGGGATGCCTGGTTCATTGGCCTGACACCCGACCTGGCGATCGGCGTCTGGTTCGGCCGGGATGACAGCGAGGGCCTGCCCGGGAGGGCGTCGGGCGGTCGGGTGGCCGCACCCGTTGCCGCCCGAATTCTCGCCAGGGGCCATGCGAAGGGGCTGATCGATTCCGAGGGACTGCGCCCCGCAGGCAATGTTCCGGCGATCACCTGGCCGCCGGCGGCGCCTGTGCGCGGCGCCGGGGCAAGGGCGCCCTCCGCGGGGGCCGTGTTCGATACGGAGACGGGCAGTGATCGGTTCGACATCCCGAACCGCAACGCAGATCTCCTCGAGCGCCGGCGACGCTGATCAGTGAGGCAGCAGCCCCTTGATCAGGGAATCCGAGACGAAGCCGGCGTTCAGGAGTACGCCGGACGTGCCGTCCTGGTTGCGCATGGCGCTCACGACCCCGTCTTCATGGAGCAGGCGCAGCACGTGGTTGAGGGCGTCGACATCCAGTCCGGACAGGCGGGACAGATGGATGATCGGCATCACCGGGCGGGGCCGCATGATGGGCCGGTCAAAGCCCGCATCGACATTGCGGCGCACCCAGAAGCCGGGATGCGAGAGACGGAAGTCCCCGGTCCGGGCAATCCTGTCATGGGCGGACAGCAGGCGGATGACCTCGATGAAGGACGGCAAGCCCTGCCCCATGAAGGCGCGCAGCGGGTGGACCGTCCCGGCCTCGACCGAATTCAGCCAGGCGCGCGTGACCTGCAGCTTTGCCGTGAAGACATCGCTGGGGCGCGGCATCATCTGCAGCAGACGGGATTCGAAGACATGGTCACGGCCGTCGATCTCGAAAGCGAGAGACCAGCGGGATCCATCCTCGAGTCTTTCAATGCTGTTCATGATATCGGCCATCCAGAAGTGTGCCCCGCAATATATGGGACGCGAATCCGGTCAGCAACCGGATTTTCGCGGGAACCTTTAAGGATCCACAGGAGAGAACTCCCGGGTCCGCATGGCCGCCCGGGAGTTCTCTGAACTGCGATGCCGGATCAGCGGACCTCGAGGCCGAGGAGGGATACCAGGCGGCCCGGACGCATCATTCCCGTCATGGCGATCCTGGGAAATGACAGCACATCGTCGGGAGACATCGTCAGAACGGCCGGCCCGGACAGGGACCGCTCGGCGAACTCCATCACGACAGCGCCGATCTCCGGGGGAAACGGACGCAGCCTCGCGGAGATCCCCGCCAGGATCGCATCGGCGGATCGTCCGGTGAGCGCCTCCAGGATGGCCACGGACCCGAGGTTCTCCAGCCGAAGCTCCGCACCGGCAATGGCGATCCTCTCGAGAAGATCGACATCCGCCCTCCCTGCACCGAGAAGCTGGCCGAGGCCGGCAACCGCATCGGACCGGATGAGGCGCAGATCCATGCCGAGGCTGGCGGCCGCGAGGCCCGAGGCCCGCCCGTCCAGATCGACCTCGACGCGCTCCCCTTCATGTGACACCAGGATCCGGAGATTGACCCGGGAGACCTCCGGCGCGACGGCGGGATCCGGGACGCTTCCCGACAGGATGTCCCGGACCCGGAAATCGGCGTCGCGAACCTCGATCCGAACCGAGGAACTGCCGTCGATGAGGGCGTCGACCACACCCGCTCCATCGAGGGACAGGGGGGTAGGGATGTCGGCGGCCATGTCGAGAGCGAGGGCGGCGATGCCGCCATTCCAGACGCCGTCCGGACCGAAGAAGGCGACATCACCCAGTCTCGCCTGGAGGTCCCCGGACCAGCCATGGAGATCCGAGGCGCAGAAGGCAATCTCGCCGACATGGGCACGCGACCGGTCCGCACCCATGGCAACGACACCCCGGGCGCCGAACTCCGGAACGAGGAAGCAGGACGCGGACCCGGAAACCAGGAAGCCGGTCTCCATCGAGGCAACGTCCAGGCGTTCGACGCTGTGAATGCCGCCCGGCAGATCCCGCGATCCCCGGATGATCACGCGATCCTGCACGAGCCGGACGGGGATCGCATCTTCCGGCGTGGCTTCGCATGGCCGGAATTCCCCGAGGAATGCGAGGGCCGCAGGCCCGCTCGCAGACATCCGCGAGAAATCGATCGACGAGGAGCCCGCGTGCGGATGCGCGGAGACCACCGAACCCGCGGAGAGGTGGAGCCCCCCCGTCTCCTGGTCCCACGACATGGCTTCCGCACGCAGGAGCGCCCGCGGCCCCCGCAGCGTGACACCGGACAGCTCGACGCCGGCCGGCGCCGGCGCCTCTGCGCGCCACTGCGCCTCGAGCCCGAGCCCCTCGAGGGCACGGGTCAGCTCCGCCGTTCCGGCAAGACCTGCCAGCGGCAGGAGGGTCAGGGGGAGAGACAGGATCAGGCTTTCATGTCGAAGGCGGGGCATCCGGTCACTCCACGATCGGCATGTCTTCGGAGACCGGCACATCTTCAAGGCCCGGAAGGTCATCGACCGGAAGGTCTTCCTCACGGATCTTCGGAGTTTCCGCGTCCGGAACATGAGGCCAGAAATCGATTCCCCAGATCCCCAGGCCGAGCTCCATGGCTTCATGTTCGAAAAGAACGTAGGGACCGGCCTGATCGGCACGGTTGATGCCGGTCTTCACGGTCCATCCGCCGACATCGAACCAGGCGCCTCCGACCTGCGTCTCGCAGGCGATCGCAGTCCCCTCATCGGCCAGGGCGCATCGGATGGAGGCGGAATCGAGCAGCATCTCGAGGCCCTCGATGCCCCATTCCTCGCAGTCGAAGGCCACGCCATCCGTGGTCTCGCAGACATCCTCGGGGTGGAAGCCGACAACGCCGACCAGCGGGAACCGGCCTTCCGGGGTGACGATCTCGGTGGAGGAGACCACTTCGACATCTCCGGCGCTCAGGCGGCCGAGCGATCCGGTCTCCACGCCATGATCGGCGAGACCGCCCAGGGGCGTGTATCCCCATTCCGCGGCCGCGAGCCGGAGGATCTCTTCCGGTACGTCATCGGCGTCGGGGTCGACGATGCGGGCGGCAATGCTGGGGGCCGGGACCTCTCCGCCCCCGAGCCCCGCCGTGCCCGTCGGAGCCGCGGCATGGGCCGGACCGTCCTCGGCAAGCCCGTCCTCGGCAAGCTCCCCGACACCGGACGGGAATACCCCTGCCCCGCCCTCGGCCGCGGCAGGGGTTTCGGAAGTCGGCAGCAGGGCGGTCAGGTTGCCCGGGAGCCCCCCCTGGTGGAAGAGGTAGGCCGCTCCGGAGCCGGCCACCGAAGCGGCGAGAAAGATGGCGACCATCGGGATGCGGGAGGCGGGAGTGCCGGGAGATGACATTGGTGAACCCTTTGCTGGTGATGATTTTCTCACATGTCCGGGAAACGCCGGCTCAGGCGGCGTCCCCGGACGAGATGATGTAGGCCTGGCGCTTGAGCTCCTCGGCGAGATCGGCGATCACGTTGCCGCGGCCGGTATCGTCGAGGCGTTCTCCGCGCTCTTCCAGGCGAACGATCCGGGTCTCGATCTCCGCCTTGGCGCTGCCGCCGGGAAAGCGGACGGAGAGGACGCGGCGGGCCAGTTTCGGTCCGATTTCCTCGTAGAGCAGCGATCGGAGCGCAACGTCCTCGGCGGTGGTCGAAAAGGCCCAGAGCTCCGTGGGTCCGAGGGTCAGGAAGAGATCCTGGCGAACCTGACCTTCCTTGGTCCGGAACAGGACCCACATCGGCGCCCCGCGCGCGGACGGACCGGTCAGGTTGTAGCGCATGACCTGCTTTTCATGCTCGCTGAGACGGAACATCTGATCCATGTAGTCGATCGAGCCCTCGGAGCCGGCATTGCAGACGATGATCGAGGAGGCGACATCGATGATGGACTTCGGGAAGTCCTCGATCAATTGAGAGGCCACCTTTATGTCGATGTTGAATTTCCGGCCCTCGCGGGCGTCCTGCATGACCTGGTCCGTGACCGCCTCGATGCCGCCGCAGCGATGGAATTCGTCCATGCAGATCAGCTTGGGGACCTGGATGTTCATCCTCGCACGATCGACATGGTACTTCTCGAAGGCGGCCGGCAGATGCCCGCGGCGCACCATGGACCGGACCTCGGTCTCGTCGATGAAGTAATCCCGGGTGAGGATCTGCCGGGCCAGCATGTACATGATGGCGGTCTGCTTGCGTGCCGATGGGCCGGCGCCGCGCGCGGTGACGTCCATCAGGTCCAGCGAGACGATGCGGGCGTTTCCAAGCGAGTAGCGCGTCGCCCCCGACAGGATCGGATAGTCCCGGACCACCTCCGAAATCATCCGCTCGAAGCTGCTGAGCACGTTCTGTCCGGTATCGGCATCGGAGGCATTGGCATAGAGCGGCGCGATCTGATCGGCATGAACGGCCGTCACGAGGTCCTGAAGGGTTGGCACGGCGAGACGCTGCGCGATTTCCGCTTCCCGCAGCCGCCCCGCCGCCATCAGGGTATCGACCACCTCCCACCAGATCATGTTGTCCGAGGTGTCGACGCCGATCTCCTCGAGGGCCGCATCGACGGCGGGGAGATCTCCGGGCGTGTAGCGGCGCGGCGACCTGTCGTCCATGAAGTCCTTGTAGGCCTGGTCGATGGTGGCCGCGATGAGGCCGCGCATGGCGCTCGACGGCGGCGTGTCGCCGTCCGAGCAGATCAGCGTGAGGAAGTTGATCAGGAAGGTCCGCTCGGACGACAGGGGATGACGCATGCCCAGCTGCGTATCGAAGACATTGACCGCGAAATCGCGGTCCATGCGAAGCTTCTGGAAGAGGACCTCGTGGCGCTTGTCCGCAGGCAGGGACTCCTGGATCATCGAGACCAGGCCCGACGAGGATGGACCGATGTCGATGATCGAGATCCGCGGCAGGACCGCCTCGTCCCCCGATGCGGTCGGCGTCAGCGTCGCCGCGAAGTTGATCGCGTTCATGGCCACGGATTTTCCGGAGCCCGGCGTGCCGACGAGAAGTGTCACGAAGGTCGTCTGGCGCGACGATCCGGGCTGGTAGGGCCAGGGCTTTCCACTGGCGGTGCGGAACAGCACCGCTCCCGTGTCCCAGGGCGAGGCCTGACGGGACAATGGCATCATCGCGATCACGTCACGCATGGGGCCGGAGGCCACCGGGGCGGTCGAGGCCGTGGTGACGCCGGGGAGGGCCGACAGGACGGTGGCCATGGGATCCCCCGAGATCCCGTCGACCCCGCTGTTGCCCCAGCGCTTCACCGCACCGACGAGAACCTGCGCATTGCGGCGCAGGCGCGGAACATCCCCCGAAGGAGCCCATGTCACGAAGGTCATGCGCATGCGGACGACCGTGTCGTCCCGGCCGTGGATGTCCTCGTTGGTGACGATCGCCTCACGGATCCGCCGGTTGTGCGTCGGCGCCGCCCAGGTCATCACCGAGAGCAGGGCGCTCTTGAGCCGTTGCGCCTGAAGCCCTCCGGACTCGATCCTCAGGCTGGCGCGCCACGGCGTATCCCGGGACCGCTCGGTGATGTCGGTCACCAGCGTGTTGAAGTCCGGCAGGACCTCCGGCGCGACGGTCATGTCGAAGGCCGTGAAGATGGAATCGCCGATGCGGACCGAGCGGGCGTTGTCGACGAAGCTGTCGAGCGTCGAGAGCTGGATGTCGAAACGGGGAGTCCCGAGGTTCGAGAAATCCCGCTCGGACATCTGCTCCACGCTGTCGGGGAGCATGGTGAAGCGGACCCCGTCCGGAGCGCTCCGCTCCCGCGACCACCCGGGAAGGATCGGCGTCCACTCTTCCCGGAAGGAGTAGGTCTCCGGCATCAGCCCGGCCCGGATCTCCTGCAGCGCACGCCTGACCGGCAGGACCTCGGACTTCTGGCCGCCCGCCGTCATGGCCGATGTCACGGCATCGAGGAAGGAGACATGCCGCGCATGCAGCGTCTCCATGAACTTTCCGGGGATCTGCGCCTCGGCCATCGGCGGCATGAGGGTGGTCGATTTCGCCATCCGCGCGACATCCTCCTTGGCCTCTTCGGGCTCGAGGACCTGGGGGCGCGTGTAGACGGAGATGACGCAGCTCTCGGCGGTCATGAAGCGTGCGAGATTCCGGCTGCGCTCACCCAGGACGTCGTCGATGTCCATCGCGAGGTTGCGCGCCGCCCTGCGCGAACGGTTCACGAGGCGCTCGAGATAACGCTGCGCGGCCTGGGGGTCGCGCAGGAAATTCACCTCGATGGCATGGCCCGGATCCGAGAAATAGGCCGAGAGACCGATGCGCATGCGCTCGACGATGTCGTCGTAGTCGTCATAGCCGATCACCCGGTAGGACCCGTGCAGGACGACCATCGACATCATGGAGCCGTCCTTCAGCACCAGCGTCCTCTCATCGACCATGCTTTCGACGCGGATCTGGTCGACCATGGACTCCAGAAATGCCGAGCCGATGATTTTCGCAAGGCTGTCGAAGAAACGCATGGGAAATCCTTCAGGGAAGTCAGGACAGCAGTTGACGCAGTTTCCCGGCTCTCTGCGGAGGCTCCACGTCGAGAACCGTATCGAGGGTCAATAATGCCCGGGATCGGCCGCCCTGGGCAATGGCGGCAAGGATGTAATCCGCCTCCAATCCACCGAAAGATGACCTGCAGTTCGGCGGGGTGACCCCGAAGCGCGACATCATGGCCGCTTCGGACGCCGGCAGGACCAGCCCCTTCCTCCAGGCCGTATCGAGGACCAGCATCAGCATTTCGGGGTCCTGCGGGCACTGGATGACGATGTTGCCCAGCTGGGCCGAGACCAGGGTGGCGCCGATGTCATAGAAATCCGAAATCACCGGCAGCATGCGCGCGCGGTCGCGCGCGGCGAGCCAGACGGATTCCACGAGACGCCCGCCCTTGTCCGACTGGACCCGACGGAAGGTGGAGGCCAGGATGTTCTCGGCCAGCAGTGCCGCCGACCAGGATCGTGTCGCCACCTCCATGCCGCCGCAGGCCTGCACGAGGAGCTGGAGAACGCCCCCCGTGCCGCTGTCCCGCCAGCCGCCACCGGCCACGACGCTCTCGATGGTGACATCCACGCAGCGCATGAGGTGGCGGATCTCCTCGGCAAGGAACAGGCTGCGGTAGGAGCCGGACTTGCGACTGGAGTCGACGAAGGCCTCGACATGCTCGCCCATCCCGGGACCATGGGCATGGGTTGCCCGATAGATCGCGGGGCGGTTCAGCGCCTCGATCTCGGAAAGGAAGTCGCGCGAGGTCGTTCCCTCGTCGCGGGAACCGATCTGCCAGACCGCCCTGTCCGGGACCTGCGCCGCGCAGATCTCCAGCGCGTAGCTCAGCCGGGGAAAATGGAAGGACAGGTTCACATGACCGTCCGCCGGCTTCTTGCGGCCGAAGCAGTACATGCCGTGCTGGTAGGTCATCTCGAGCACATCGAGGGTCCGCTTTTCCGACGGCCGGGTCCGCGCCATCTCCTCGTGGTGGATGTTCTGGAGACCGGTGGCGAGGGAGGGTGCCCGCTCGATCCGCTTCACCACCGCGCTGACGGATTTCGGATCCGGGTTTCGCAGCCGGATGACATCCTGGGAAAGCCGGTAGACGCGATCGGCGATGATGGACATCACCTGCCCGGACTTCCGCCCGTCCACGCCCTCGACTCCCAGGGCTCCGAGGATCTGCGCGGAGACCATCTTGAGCCATTCGTCACTGCGCAGGATGACATGCGAAGCGGCCTTCGCGACGACCTGTGCCCGTTCGTATCCGAGATTCGAGACCCACAGGCCCGGTTCGAGATCCCGGATGGACCCGTCGGACGTCATGCGGAAACCGGTACCCGGCCGAAAGGCATGCCAGGTGCCGTCAGGATCGAACCAGACATACCCCAGGCTGGAGACATGGGGCTTGAGGAGGGGGTCGTCGGCCTTGTCGAGATCGATGAAGGTGACCATCAGCCCTGACCTCCTTCGCATCCCGCCGGCGCGCCGGCCTCGAAATCGCGCCGAAGATCCTCGGCAACGGCGTCCGCGACCTTCCGGAAGCCGCCGATCGTCCATGTGGACAGGCGGGCGCTCTTCTGGTGCGGGCCCGGACCCGCGAGCTCTCCGGCCGGCACCATGACCTCAAGGGGAATGAAGCGGGTGAAGCGATCCATCTCGAGGATGGCCGGCGCGGACCTTTCCTCCCCGAGAAGCCTGACATCGGTCAGGATACCCTCGAAGAGCGCCTCCGCGGAAGTACAGCCAACGATCTCCGCGAAGCGCTCATGGCGCTGCTGGAGGGATTTCCGGACCGCCTCGCAGGAGGCCGAGAACGCGTCCCGGGACCGCCAGGCCACCATTGCCCAGGACAGCCGATGCAGGTCGATCTGGGAGACATCGGGCGCGAAGACGGGCAGGATGCGGCCGCGCGCGGCCGCCCACAGGGGGTGCCTGAGATTATGGCAGAACTGGCAGATCGCCTTGAGCTTGTCCGCCCTGCAGGGCACATGGCCCGCGACATGGTCGATCTCCATGCCCTCGCGCGTCCGGGTGCCGCACACATGGCAGACATGCCTGTCCCGCTCCAGGACCTTGCGGCAGAGATCGGGGTCTCCGGAGAGCAGGGACGCGTGATCCCGGATCCCGAGTGTCAGCCTGCGCATGGCACCCGGTGAGAGCGTTGTCAGCATGTCCGTCTCCGGATCAGGGGATCAGGGAAAACCCGCCATGGGCGTTGGTCGTGGCGGCGCCGGACCCGAAGATCGAGATCACGCCGGTGGACAGCAGCGCCGGAAGCGCGACCATGGCGGCGCCGACGAAGATGAAGATCACCCCGACATGCGGCCTGGCGGACGGGTCGTTCGGCCTGTTCGCGGCATCCCGGATCTTCATCAGGCCGGTCATGGCCATGACCACGCCGAAGACGAAGGAGGCCACGGTGACGAGAACGGCGACCGGAGCGAGCTGCCCGGAGATGTTGGTGGCGATGTCTCCGAAATCCGGTGCGGCCTGGGCCAGGACCTGACCGGGAAGCGCCGCGCCCGCTGCCAGGGGCCAGGCATGTCTTCTGCTGAGCATGATCGATGGAGCCTTCGGGGGGGATGAGCGACAGGGGCAGCCCTGCCCCTGTCTTTTTCACATCATCCGCGACGATCAGTTCAGGCTGGTGAAGCCCGTCGTCGCATCGGTCGTGTCGGCGCCGCCGCCCCAGATCGTCTGGATGCCCGAGCCGAGCACCGCCGGGATCGCCACCAGGGCGGCGCCCACGAAGATCAGGATGAAGGCGGTCGACATCTTGTTCGACGGGTCGTTGGGGTTCTTCGAATTCGCATGGAACTTCAGGAGGCCCATGATCGCCAGGGCGACACCGATGACGAAGGCCGTGATCGTGATCACGTTGTTGACGTTGGTGATCTGACCGGTCAGGCCGTCCGCGATGTCCCCGACACTCTGGGCGAGCGCCACACCCGGGGCGACCGAAAGAGCGGCTGCGACGTTCAGGCCGAACGCCATCTTGATGGTTCTGTTCATGTCGTCCTCACTCGAGACTTCAGGGTGGAAGCGCCGACGGAGCTGCCGGACGCCTGAGAAAAACCTCTCCCCGCGATCTTCGCTCCGGACAGGCCAATCCTCAAGACGCATATAGGAGATCTGCGAGAAAATCTGTGGAAAACATCCCCGAGGGATGGAAGCCCGCCGCCACGCGCCCCCCTGCCGGCTGCCCCGCAGGATGCGCAGGCCGGGCTGGAGGCGCGCGACCGCGGGCGGACCCTGTAACGGTAACGCCCTGGTCGCGGGGGTCCGTACGACCCTGTTACACCCTAAGTCATTGGTTTTGTTGACTTGTAACGCCGTAACGCCTGTAACGCCGGGGGAATGTGTTTATGTGTGCGTGCGTATGTGCGTGCGCGTGTGCGCATGCGTGTGTATGTATATATGTATCTATTTTTATGTTACATACATACACTACAGACCAGAGAAGTTGCTCTTCAACGACTTACGGGCGTAACTTCAGAGATTACTCCAAGTAACACCCGTACACCGTTGTTAAAACGTATTTTTTATCCATCCGCCTCACGACAGGCAGAGGCCTGCGTTACAGATCCTCCGTGGAATCCTGCGCGAAACCCTGTCACGCGGGCTGCCCCGAGCTGCCAAATATCGAAATTTCCCTTTTGTTACGGGCATCTGGCATCGGAAAGGCGCTCAACTGCACGCTGCGAATTTTTGACTTGCGCTGGTATGCGAAAAACCCTCACACTGCCGCCGACCTTGTGCAGAGCGGATGCCCCCATGTCATCTCCGATCAGAAGCGCCGGAGGCCTCGCCTCCGAAGGCCGTGCCATCCATCCCGCCGCCCATGATCGCAGTACATCGGACGGCGATGGCGGGCAGCCGCGATCCCGCGGGAGCTGGACGCGCGAAGAGATCCGTATCCTGGTCACCCTCTGGCCGAAGCTGGACAATGTGAAAATTGCCGTGCGCCTTGGTCGGAACGAGAATGCGATCGCGATCAAGGCCAGCCGGCTCGGACTGCCTCCGCGGCAGAAGGTCCGCGAGATGACGTCCGACAGGCCATCGAACAGCCCGAAAGCGAAGATCCGGCCCTGCCTGAAGTGTCGCACGCCCTTCTATTCCGAGGGTGCGCACCACAGGATCTGCGACAGCTGCAAGGGTGGCAGCAGCTGGCAGAGCGGCGCGGGCAACTATGTCGTTTCCCTCGGGGATTTCTGATGGCGGGCAGGAAGAAGAAGGCCCCCGAGGCCGGCATGCGCTTCACCGACTTCGTCGACGAGGTCCGGTCGCGGTCACGGATCGACCGGCTTCTGGAGCAGGATGCCGGTGTTCGCCTGAACGGATCCGGAGCGTCCCGGTCGGCCTGCTGCCCGTTCCATGAGGATCGCACCCCGTCCTTCTCCGTCAATGTGACCTCGGGCCTCTACAAGTGTCACTCTGCCGGCTGCGGCGCCCAGGGAGACGTCTTCGGCCTGTTGATGTCGCTCTATAATACCGACTTCCGGGGGGCCGTCATCCTTGCCGCCGAGAAGGCCGGGGTGCCCATTCCCGAGAGCTTCGCCGACGATCACCGGAAGGTCTCCCGGGAGACCCCGGAGCGCCGCAGGTCCATCCGCTACCCCCGCGACGCCGTCGGCGCCGTTCCCGACGGGCTTTCGGATCATGCCCTTGCGGCACTGCCGGAGGAATCCCGCCTCCCCGTCCCCGGCCGTCCGACGCAGGTCTGGAACCCCGACCGGGCCCCGCACCTGCGCCGCTACACACCGCGCATGGTCCATGCCTACCGGACCACGGAAGGTGCGGCCATCGCCGCCGTGCTGAGATGCGAAAAAAAGGAACTGCGCAACGGGAAACCCGACAAGATCTTCATCCCCCTGAAACTGTCCCCCCTGCCCGCGGACGCGCCGCGCGAGATGGGTATCGGACCGGCGGACGCGCCGCTGGCCTGGACCGTCGGCGGCCCCGGCGGCGACTGCTATCGACCCCTCTACGGTCTCGAGCATGCGCCGGCCTGGTCGCTCCTGGAGGATCGGTCGATCCTCGTGGTCGACGGCGAGAAGACCGTCGATGCGGCGCGCCGTCTTCTCGAGGCCAGCCCGCAGTGGCTGCCTGTGTCGGTGATGGGTGGCGGCAGCTCGACGCTCCGTGCCGACTGGCGCCCGCTGCTCGGGATGCTGTCGGATGAAGCGCCGGTCACCGTGGCTGTCTGGCCCGATGCGGATGCCCCGATGCGCCGCCCCGACGGAGAGGTCATCGATCGCCAGGCCAAATACGCCTCCAGCGTCCTGACCGGCTTCTTCCAGGCGGTCCGTGACGCAGGCCTGGCGATGTCGCGGTTCCGCGCCGTGCGGATCGCGCCGCCCGAGGGTGTCGCCAGCGGGTGGGATCTCGCGGACGCGGAGGCGGAAGGCTGGTCCGGAGGCGATGTCATCGCCGCCCTGGGTGGACGCAGCCGGGACATCGATCCGTCGGGTTTCTCTTTTCGTGAAGAATTTCAACAGGAGCATGATGTCATGACGGGAGCCGCCGAAACCGTTGAGAGCATCGACATCGATGCGGAGATCGCCCTTCGTGAGCTTGACGAGGCGCTGGATCGGGACGTCCCGGCGGACCTGCCCGGGGAGTTGCCGATGGAGGAGGTCGAGGGCGGCGCAACACCGGAGGTACTCGAGGGCGGCGGCGATGGCGAGGAAGGCGATCCCGACCCCTATGATCCGATCTTCCGCAATCCCTATTTCCGCTGCCTGGGCCACAGGGACGGCGTCGATTACTTCGTCTCCCTCGAGTCCGGTCACATCTACGGGCTGTCCCCGTCCATGCTCAAGCCGTCCTACTTCCTCAAGCTGGCGCGCAAGGAGTGGTGGATGACCAACTTCCCCGGCGGGCGCAGCCGCAATGGCGATGTCACGGGTGTGGACTGGGAAAGCGCCCTCGATGCCCTGATCGCCGGCTCCTACGCCGCCGGCGTCTGGGATCCCTCGCGGGAGATCGGCCAGGGCGCCTGCATGGACGGCGGGCGTGTCGTGTTCAACACCGGTCAGCTTCTGCATGTCGAAGGCCTTGGGCTTGTTCCTATCCGGGAATTCCGGGGCGACAACTGCTACGTGATGGGCCCCCCGTCGCGGACGCCCGCCTTCGAGGACCCGATCGGTGCGGGCGATGCCGGCGTGCTGCAGTTTCTCGAGATCATCCGCTCGCTCAACTGGCGTCCGGAGCGCAGGTCCCTCAGCGTGATGGCCCTGTTCGGCTGGATCGCCATCGGTCCGATCGCCGGGATCCTGAAGTGGCGCCCGCATCTGTGGCTGGACGGGCCGCGGTCCTCGGGGAAGAGCTGGATCATCAACCATCTCATCTCGCCGATCCTCGGGGACTACTGCGTCCTGGTGAAGAGCAACTCCACCGAGTCCGGCATCCGGAACGCACTTCATTCCCGGGCCTTCCCGCTGATCTTCGACGAGGCGGAGGGGGAGAGCCGGCAGGACCGCGACCGCATCGACGCCATCATCCGGATGGCTCGGCACTCCTCGAGCGAGGGTCGATCGGTCGTCCTTCAGGGCACCGTCGGAGGTGGCGGTCAGCGCCACTTCTCGATCCGTTCGCCCTTCCTGTTCTGCTCGATCACCTCGCAGCTGGAGGCCGCGGCCGACAAGACCCGCTTCGCGCATGCCCAGCTCAACGAGGGTCGGGGGCTGGACGAGTTCGCCCGGACGATCGAGGGGCCGGCCATGGACCTTCTCACGGAGGAATTCTCGGCCCGCTTCACGGCTCGCATGGTCCTGCGGGCGCCGGACCTGAAGCAGACCTTCGTCAGGATGGTCCATGCGCTGACCACGATCGGCCTGGAGCGCCGCCTTGCCGATGTCTACGGAACCTTCGCCGCCGGCGCCTGGCTGCTGATGCGTGACGGGGTCCCGGAGGATCACGTCGAGGCGATGGAGTTCCTGATCGAGACCTTCGACATCATGATGGAGATCCGGGAACACGGGGAGGAGGTGTCCGAAGACAAGGACCATGTCCGCCTGTGCCGCATCCTGCAGTCCACGGCGATCCGGGTCGAGAGTGCGAATATGGGCGTGCGCATGGAGCGGCTGGGGCAGATGTTCTCCGCGGCCGCAGGGCTCGCCCGCGGCGAGGGATGCGTCAGCCAGGCGGAGGCCATGGCGGTCCTGAAGGATATCGGGATCCGGCCGGCCGTCACCCTCGATGACCAGGGCGGCTTCGAGCTGATCGAGGACGGGGAGGAGGCCGACTGCCTCGTTCTCCACAGGAATTCGGTCCAGATCCGGGAAATTCTCGCAAATACCAGTTATGGCCGCTCCTACTGTCAGGTATTGTCGCAGGCGGGCAATGTTCGCAACGGCCGCCTGGTCCGGTTCTCGCCGTCCGCCGGGGTGTCCCGGACGATCGTTGTTCCGCTGGAGAACTTCTCCATCACGAAAGAGGATGATCGGGGATCCTGATGAGCAAGACGCAGAGATACGGGGATGCCGAGGGTGCCCTGATGCGGCATGAAACCTGGCGCCGGGGCTTTCAGATGATGGGCTTCGCGGCCATGGCCATGAGCCTCGTCACGCTTCTCGCGGTGGCCACCGCCTGGTGGGCGCTGTCTTCCAAGCCCGAACCCCGTTACTTCATCGCCCGCGAGGATGGTGGCGTCATCCCGGTCGTCCCGGTGGACCAGCCCTATCTCAACGATGCCGCGGTCCTGAATTTCGCAGTCGAGGCCATCACCAACTCCCTGACGCTGAACTTCGTCAACTGGCGTACCGACCTCGCACGGGCGTCCGAGTTCTTCGAGCGTCCGTCGGGGTGGAACAACTTCCTCGAGGCCCTCGAGGGGTCCGGCACGCTCGATCTCATCCGGAACCGCAACCTCGTCTCGTCCGTGGTCGCCAACAGCGCGGTGATCGTCAACCGCGGGCCCGGCCCCGGCGGCCGCTACCGCTGGGTGATCCAGGTGCCGATCACCATCTCCTACCAGTCCGCCACCGAGTCCCGGACCGAAAACCGTCTCGCCGAGCTGGAGGTCGTACGCCTTCCGACCTGGCAGACATCCCGTGCGGTCGGCGTCTCGCGCGTTCTCATCCGCTGATCATGGAGTGTGAAAAACCATGGCTACCCTGACCCGTTCCGTGGCGCTTGGCGCACTCGCAGCCGCCCTTGCCGTGATGACACCCTCCGCATCCCCGGCCCAGGGCCAGCCCTTCGAAGGCTATGTCCCGTCTGGCGGCCCGGGCATGGGGGGCTCCGTGATGCGGCCCGGCGAGCGCACCGCACCGCGACAGCTTCCCGGCCAGGACGGCCTTCCCCCGATCGCCGACGGGCATGAGCTGACGCCGCAGCGCATCGAGGGCTTCAACGCGGCCGTCCAGCGCTCTTTCCCGATGACGCCGGACATGGTCCGGCAGTACCGCCGCATCTTCGAGGAGCAGCAGCGCGCGCTTCTCGAGCGCCCGGAGCCGGCTGCGAAGATCGACGCGGGCATGATTGCCCTGGAGCCGGGTGAGGCCCCCGGCCGCATCCTGATCGCGCCCGGGATCGTGTCCGTCATCGGCATCTACGATGCCACCGGGCAGCCCTGGCCGATCGAGGAATATGTCATCGGCAACGGTGAGAGCTTCCAGGTCGTGAATCTCGGAGAGAACTCGAACAACCTGGCCCTGACGCCGCTGACCCGGGTCGGCTGGACCAACCTTGCGATCCAGCTGGTCGACGAGCCGCGCCCGATCATGCTGCGCGTCGAGGTGTCCGACAGCACCGCCCATTTCCGGCACGATGTCCAGGTCATGCGCAGCGGCCCGAAGGCCGTGGTCAACACCGCGGTCCCGATGCGGACGATCACGGAAGCCGGAAGCGGCACGCTGATGTCCTTCCTGACGCGGACCGACATCCCGTCCGCCGCGCGCGCCCTGCCCGTGTCGGGGGTCGATGCGCAGGCATGGATGCTTGGCGACCGGCTCTTCATCCGGTCCCGCCATGCCCTCCTCTCGCCATCCTGGACCGGCTCCCTCTCCGGGCCGAACCAGGTCCGCGTCTACGAGATGTCGCCGAGCACCATGCTCCTGTTCTCCGTCGATGGCCGCGTCATCCGGGCCGCCGTCGATCTTCCCTGATGCCGCCGAAAGGATCCGCCATGACAGCCGATCGTCCAGAAGACAGGGTCGCAATGCCCGAGGAAGAGGATCTCGCCGCGGACTTCAGCGCCCAGGAGCGCCGGAAGGGCCTCTCCCCTGCCATCAAGCTGGGCGGGCTGATCGCCGGCGGCGCCGGCCTTCTCGGCCTTGCGATGTTCATGATGAGCAGCGAGCAGGTGGCCGACAGCCAGCTCCGCCGGCCGCCGACGCTCGACGCGACGCCCGGCGGGGAGGTGATGGCAGAGTCGCCCGAGTTCCGTGAACGGCTGCGCGAGATGAACGAGCGGCGCGCCGACATGGCCTCCGAACGCGGCATCACCTCCATGCCGACACCGGAGATCATCCTCCGCCCGAACCCCCCCGTCATCGAGCGCGTGGAGGACATCCCGGAGGTGGAGCGCCGGACCGTGACGCCGGCCCCCGCGGCGCCGCGCGTCGATCGCCGCGTCCTGCCTGCGCCGCCGGCAGCCGCCCGCCCGGTCGAGACCGTCGGGCCGGAGCCCCGGGAACCCCAGTCCCGGCCGGCCGCGCAACGCGCGCAGGAGGATGAGGAAAACCCCTTCGTCGACGCCATGACCGCCTACATGGGCAACATCGCGCGACGCCAGGAACCCATGAACATGAGCAGCGGCGCGCTGCCGCGTCCCGGCTGGCTGGACGCGGAAGATACCGGTCTCGCGGCAGCCGCCGGCAATGGCGACGAGACCCGTGAGGCCGCAGCGCCCCGGGCGATGATCCTGCGCCCCGGAGACATCCTGCACGCCGAGATGGTGAACTCCGTGAATTCGGACATGGCGTCTCCCGTCATGGCCGAGATCACCACCGGACCCCATCGTGGTGCCCGCCTGCTGGGAACCTTCCAGGCCGACCCCACGGCCGCCCGGATGGTGGTCAACTTCACCTCGATGACGCTCGAGGACGGAACCGTGGTGCAGATCAACGCTTTCGCGGTGGACGGGCGCAGCGCCGAGTCCGCCGTCGCAAGCGACGTCAATCGCCGATACATCGCCCGCTACGCCCCGATCCTGGCCTCGACCTTCATCTCCACCTATGCCCAGGTCCGCGCCCAGCCCGAGCGGCGGGTGATCGGCACGGGTCAGGATATCGAGGTCGCGGTCGGCCGGTCGACGGGGACCCAGGCCGGGTTCGCCGGTCTGGGAGCTGCCGCCGATGCGGTCAGCCGGGATATCGCCGCTTCGGCCCCCCGCGGCCCCCTCATCCACCTGAGGTCGGGATTTCCGCTCGCAATTCTTTTCGTCGATCCCGTGGAGGTTCCCGTTCGCGACTGAACGGAGCCCGGGGCACAAGGATAAAGGGAACATCATATGGCCAGGATCAGGAAGGACAGGGAGACCGGGGCGACTGTCGCCTCCGTCGAGACCGATGCCGATTTCTCCGGTCAGCAGGCGCGCCTGCGCGATGCGGAGGCGATCGACAGGGCGGTGTCCGACATCACCGACTACGCCGATGTGATCGGCCGCCTCGAGGCCCTCGATGGCGTCCTCGACGAGGCGGATGGACCGGACGCCGATATCGACACCGGCTCCCCGGGGGACGCCTCCCCGGACCGGGGCGGTGTCGCGCCGGCACCCATTGCCGAGGGGCCGGCGGGCGACGGCCCGGACGAGCTTGATGGCGCCGATGTCACGGACGCTCCCGACATGCCTGTCGAGGCTGTCGAACAGGAGATCTCCGGAGAAGCGGAGCGCACCGAGGGCGGCATCATCTGGGAGGTCGACAGCGGCGCCCCCCTGTCGGGCGATGTGCCCGTGGACGGGCAGGATCTGCCGGAGGGTCCGGACGACATCGCAGCGGAGCCTGGCGATGACATGGCGGCAACCCCCGGGACGGAACCCGGGAGCGCGGGGCTTCCTGAGGACGGTGCCGCCATCGGGATGCCGGACGACGGCTTTCCGTATCTCGATCCCGACGAGATTGCGAAAAATGCGCAGGCTTCGGGAATGGCGATCCGCGATGACATCGAGGAGGACCCCCTCCTTCCCGGTGATGACGCGATGGAGGGATGGGATGTCGAGGAGGACAGCTGGCCGGCCGTGGAAGATACCGGCGACCGGGGCGAGGCAGGGATCCCCCGGGACCGTCCGGATCTCCGGGCGGCCCTGGAGCGCGCCCGGGACGCGGACGCGGAGCAGGACGGGCTGGCGGGGATCGCCGCCGCCCTGTCGCGGGATGAGGACGGCCTGGAGGATGGTCTGGATGCGGAGTTCGGAGAGCTCGACGCCGACGACGCAGGCGCCGACGGGACGCCTTCCGACGGCATCGCTTTCGGCGTGATGCCGGATGACGGGCCTCCCGATCCTCAGCCGGACATCGACGCGGATCCGCAGTCGTCGGACGTGCCGGAGGTCTTCGGCCTGCCCGGGGAGGATGCGGAGCCTGTCGCGGCAGGGGAGACCGATCCCGAAGCCGAGGCCGAAGCCGAGATCGACGAGAGTTCCACGGATGTGGAGCAGAAATTTCCCGAGGAGCTTGAAGCAATGCAGGACGCCGGCAACGACATGGAACGGGACCATCCGGAGACGGGTGACGCTCCCATCGAAACCCGCGCGGATGCGCCCGGGGATCGGCAGGAGATGCAGGCATCGGGCGGCTCCAAGGTGAAGCGTCTTCTCGCAACCACGGCCATCGCCGCCGGCCTTGCCGGTCTGGTGACATTCGGCGCCCTGTCCCTTCTGGGACCGGATGAGCCGGCCTCCGACATCGTCGTCTCCGCGGCCTCCGACACGGGGCCCGGAGCGGGCGCCGTGGCCGATGCTCCGGTCGTGGCGGATGCAGCCGTGGACGCGCCCTCCGACGCCGTGGACTGGGGTGATCTGGCCGAGCTCTCCCTGCCGGAGATCGAGACCCCAATGATCCCCAGTGATGCGGGAACCCCGGACCTGCCGCCCACGGAGGAAGGTCTGGCCGAGCTTGCGCGCGGCATCGACCTCACGCCCCTGACGGGGGATTTCGAGGATCTGTTCATCGGGTTCGGTGACTCGGAGACCGTCGAGGTGCCGTCCGAAGAGGCGGAAGCGGAGCCTGTGCGGACCGTCTCGGTGGAGGATTTCGAGACCCTGGCGGGAGCCGTCTCGACCCTGAACGAGAACCTCGGGGAGCTTTTCTCGGCGATCGAGGATCGTGACCGCGAAATCGCGGCCCTGGCCGACCAGCTGTCCCAGGCCATCGAGCTGGCGCGGCGCGCGGAGAGCCTGGCGCTGGCCCAGAACGAGGTCCTCGTCCGCTTCGTCGCCGCCGAAGAGAAGCTCGACATGGCCGAGCATCTGATCGTCGATCTCTCCCGCCGGATCGCCGAGGTCGAGGTCTTCGATCCCGCCGACCGCGGCGATGTCGATACGCGCCTGCAGCGCATCGACGAGCGCCTCAACGGCCTGACCACCGATATCGGCATGGTGGCGCGGATGGTTCTGAACGGGTCGCCGCAGCGCATCGAGGGACGCCAGGGTTCCGGTCAGGTCTTCGACCGCGGGCGGTCGGACATGCGGTCCCCGGTCGCCGATCCCGCGAACGTGCCGCGGGATGCCGCGGTGGGCGACTTCGTCAACGGTTATGGCGCCGTACTCGAGGTGTTCCAGACGTCCGAGGGCGGTCGCATGATCGTCATGGAGAACGGCACCGTCATCCTGAACTGACAGGAAGGCCGGGCCCCACCGGGCCCGGCATCATCACCCGGGAGAGGAAGCGAAGCCCATGGTCGACCTGCTTCGGATCATCGAGAACGTCGTCAACCTCCTCGCACCGTTCAGCGTCCTGCTCTACGGGCTGTGCTTCGTCATCGGCGTGATCATGGTGCTCTCGGGGCTTCGTTCGGCCGCAAGGCGGTCCGAGACCGGCCCCAATGCCGGCAGCTACGGAAAGCCGTTCTACCACCTCCTGACCGGCATCCTCTTCATCTCCCTGCCCGCCCTCCTGGTCTCCCTGACCCAGTCCATCTTCGGCATGGGCACGCCGAGCGCGGATTCGATCTTCTCCTACGCGCCCGCGACCGTCGGCATCCTCGACGCCGGAAGCCCGGCCAGGGACATGCTGACCGGCATCGTCACCATCATCCAGTTCATCGGCATCATCGCCGTCATCCGTGGACTGCTCCTTCTGAACCGCTCGGCGCAGGGGGATTCGGGACCGAAGACCTTCGGCCCGGGCGTGACCTTCATCATCTCCGGGGTGATGGCGATCAACTTCCCGCTGTTCGTCGGCGCCGTGGAGCGTCTCGTCACCGGGTAGGACCGAAGCCGCCGCGCCCCGTCATCCCTTCCGGGGATGGGGCGCGGCGGCTTCGGTCTTCAGGGGCCGATCCGCCCCCTGTCGAAGACGATGTCGGCAGCCTCGTCGATGCGGCGCGGCCGCGCCCCGGCCTCGGCACGGGGGTGACGCGGCGCGGCGTGCTCCGAAGGCATGTGATCCGGCGGGACGTAATCGGGCGGTACATCCGGATCATTTGGATCAGGTGACCGCTCCAGGATGGGCGCGATGCCCTTCAGGCGCAGGATGGCGCGCGTGGCTGCCACATAGAGGGCATTCCACTCCTCCATGGCCAGCGTCACATGCTTCTCGGACTCCTCTCGCGATTTCCTGTAGCGCTTCTCCATCGTATCGATGTTCCGCCAGTCTCCCCCGAGAGACACGCCGGGAAACTCGAGTCCCTTGGACCGGTGGGCGGTGCAGATCAGGATGCCGGCCCCGGCGGGGCTGCCGGACTGTCGCTCGGCCAGGCTGCGGATCTGGCCGACGCGGTTCGTCGTCACGATCTGAACCAGGCGCTGCAGGGAACCGCCGGCCTCCTCGGCCTCCGCCTTCAGCTCCTCCCAGCTGTCGAACTGCCTGAGGTCGGTGGAGGTGACCTTGTGGGGCTCGTTGCAGTAGAGCGCTTCTGCGGACAGGACATCCGCGAGGAGGCCCTGGATGTTGTCGACATGCGCGGGGAGGCCCTTCTCGGCGCATTTCAGGGCCTCGTCGATCATGCCGATGTTGCTGCGACAGATCACGGCGATCCTCGGACCCTTGTAGCCGGAGAGGCTCCCCGAGCCCGCTCCGATCAACCGCTGTTCAGGACCGCCGTCCGGCCGGCTTTCGAGGATCTGCCGGGCAATGCCGGCGATGTCTTCCCGGAAGCGGAAGGACTGGGTCAGGAAGCGGACCTCTCCTTCGATTTTCGCAAGGGCGTTCTCGGCGCCGCGCCAGGAGTAGATCTGCTGATAGGGGTCTCCGACCGCGATCAGCGGCAACCCCGTCTTCTCGAGGATGGAGCGCTGCACCGGGTTGAGGTCCTGCGCCTCGTCGACCATCAGGTAGCGGAACGCTCCGAACGCATCCCGCCTGAGGTCGGCGTCCAGGTCGAGGAGCTTGAGATAGACGTCGTGCGAAAATCTACCCTCGGACAGAACGTCCCGCCAGTACATGCTCGCCATGTCGGCGATCGGACCGGCCAGCTGGCGCAGAGCGTTCCTGACCTCTTCGGCCTTCTTCTCGTTCCTCATCAGGTCCGGGTCACCCGAGGCGGAGATCATCGCCTCCTCCGCGTGATGGACTCCGATGGTTTCGTCATCGGAATTGCAGAAGGTCGACAGCGTGCGGCACACCGCCGCCGAGATCCTGAACTCGGTCCATCCTCGCAGGGTCGGGAAGAACACCTTCGACAGGATCCCGCTTTCCCTGAAGTCCTTCGGCGTGAGCGAGGCCGGCGCATCGATGATGTCGCGGACCGCTCCGAAAGCCAGCGCATGCATCGTGTATGCGGTGCAGCGGGTGCGCGCGAACTTCCGCCGCGCCTCGTCGGCGATCGACTTGTTGAAGGCCAGGTAGCAGCCCCTGCGCTGGATGCCTTCGGCCAGGGTCTTCAGTGTCGTCGTCTTCCCCGCACCCGCGAAGGCGATGACCTTCAGGTTGCCGCCGCGGGAGACCACATCGCCTCCGGTCTCCCGGATATCCTTCTGTTCGTCCGTCAGCTGCATGCAGGCCTCCATCAAAGACCCCCAGCATAGCGTCCCGCCAGGAAAGATGGCAGGTATTTTTTCGCATACTTCACAGGAAGCCGATAGCTTTCACTTGCGTGAACATTCCCTTTTTCACGTTTCCTGCCCATGATGTTCCCAAAAGAAGGACGTCCATGCAGGCACTTGTCATCATCGAAGCGCAGGGGAAGGTCGATACCTGGTCCCGCGTTCTGGGCGCCCTCGGCATGCCGGCGAGGGTGATGGCGACGCATGGCCACGTGATGCGTTTCCCGGAGCGACTGTCGCCGCTCGGCATCTCCTTCGGGCCCGACGGACCTTGCGACCACGGCCGCCGGCTCGGGGGTGGGTTCCGGGAGGCGCTGCGCGCGGAGCTGCGCGGCCTGCCGGCCGATGCACCCGTCTTCATTGCCACCGACGCCGACAGCGAGGGGGATGTGATTGCCCTCGACACCGTCGAGGTCCTTCTCGAGCTGGATGCCGGCCTGGCCGGCCGCATCCATCGTGTCCTGCCGACGGCCCTGACCCATGACGGCATCGCCGCTGCCCTGCAGTCTGCGGAGCCCCTGGGCCGGGTGGTGCGCGAGATCCTGGAGCGCGCGGTTTCCGGGCGCGCCCGGGCGGTGACCGACCGCTGGATCGGAGCCACCTTTTCCGCGATGGCCGACAGTCCCGTCGGCCGCGTGCGCTCGGCCCTCCTCGGCGCCTTCTTCCTACTCGAGAGGGCGCCGCAACTGTTGCGCGGGCGGCCGGAGCTGGGCGAGATCACCTTCCGGGCGCGGTCCTCTTCCGGAGGACTTCCCTTTCTCGCGCGCCTGTCGGTGGATGGCACCACGGATCCGGAAACCCTCGGGAGGCTGAGGGATCTGGCCGCGCGCCATGCCGGGGGCATGGTGCCGGGCGTGGTGATGCCCCGGCGCAGCCTCAGCGCCGGCGTGGCGCCGCGGATCGGCATGGTCCGCCCCTTCAATACCGGTGATGCCCTTGCCTATGCGGCGCGGCATTTCAATCTCGGTGCGCGCGTGGCGATGCGGGGCCTGCAGGATGCCTACATGCAGGGGCTGATCTCCTATCCGCGCACCGACTCCCGGGACATCACCCGGGAGAGTGCCGCGCGGGTGATCCGGATCGGCGAAGCGCTTCGCCTGAACGGGCTCGACATCTCGGCCCTGACCGACGGGCCTGTCTTCGGCGTGCCGGCGCGCCGCGAGCCGCGGCGCCCGATGGAGGCGCATGAGGCCCTGCATCCGGTCTGCGATCTCGATCCCGAGAGCATCGCGCGCCTAGAGCGCATCACCCGCGCGCCGCTGCGGTTCGGGGACCATTCGGGCGCTTCGGCCGAGGCCGCCATGGAGATCATGGCATCCCTGGTTGCACGCCGGGCGTTCGAGGCTTCGCGCATCGTCTCCCTGGAGCCGGGGGATTGGCGGCCTGACAACGCCACCGCGATCTCTCCGGAAGACAGGGAGGCCCTGGCGGATCTCGAGTGGTCCCGTGAGACGCTCCCTACCCTGCCCTGGTCGAAGGACCTGCTGACCGGATCCCGTCAGTGGCCGCTGCGGGCGATCGCCGTGGATCTGATGATGTCCGAGGGAATCGGGCGCCCATCGACATGGTCCGGCCATGCCGAGATCGCAGAGACCGCCGGAGAGATCCTTCCGGGCGATCTGTCCCGGCCGCCACGGCCGAGCCCCAGGGGGGTCTCCGTCCTCAGGAAGATTCCCAAGGGGCTGTGGAACCCGGCGACATGCCGGATGATCGAGGCTGCCCTGCGCAACGCGGGCAACGTCATCCCCGATGGCCCCGAGGACACCCTCGACCGCAGGGTCCGGCGCAGGGTCATGTTCTGGTTCGACCGCCTGCCCGAAGAGATGCGCGATGCGCTCAGGACTGCGCTCGGCGATGACGGGGGCGGTCGACGGGCCGGTGTTGCGGCGGCTCCGGATGCCGGGGTCCCGACGGTCTCCGGTCGCGACCTCGCGGATCTACCCGCCCCAACTCCGTTCCCGACCTGAGTCGATATGCGTGAAGCCTGACCGCCGGTAGGTTCCGACGCCGCCGACCTGAAGCCATCGGGCGTAATCGGACACATGCGCGAGATCCGTGCCCGGGATGACGATGTCCGCGGCACGGGCCTGCAGATGCAGCGAATTGTAGGCGGCCCGGACCCCCCGGCTGCGCAGGTAGGCGTTCGTCTCTGCGGTCCTGTATCCGCTCAGGAGCAGGATCTTTCCGGGATTTCCGTCGCGCATTGCGGCCATGCGAATGGCCGAGAGCGCCCAGAGAAGACGGGGATCCACCTGCGAGAGCGACTCCTGCCGCCAGTCCCGCATGATCCAGTTGATGCGTCGGATCGCATCCATCCGGTATCCGGTGACTCCATGGTAGCGGACCAGGATCTTCTCGCCGGTGTGCCTGTTCTCGATATCGAGGACCGGATCGATCATGTGAACGATGCGATCGAGGCGCGTCTCCGGTCGGATCGTCGTTGTCGCAAGGGATGGCATCGCCGACATTCCCGTCGCCGCTGCACACGCGGCCACAGAGAGAAAGGATCTCCTGGTCAACATGTCACTGGCATCCTCCGAGTATCGGTCCGAGGATATGCGCCCGCCCCATCGTGCGAAATAGCCGGGAATGCCCTGTCCACAGGAAATTCCGAATGTTCCATTTTGATCTTTCACGGGGAGCGGCCATGATGGGGATGAAGACAGGATATGGAGGCCAAGGTGATCCCCATTCACGATGCAGCCCTGCATGCGGCACATGCCATGCCCTTCGGTGCCCTGAAGGGATCTCTGGAGCACCCCGCTGGCGGCGGCATCCTCCGGATGCGCTATGACGGGTTCTCGGAGAACGGGGAGCCGAGGGTCTTTGCGGTCTTCCCGCTGCGTGACCTTGAGGCGCTCAGGGATGCCATCCGGCTGCCCGAGCCGCCGGGTGTCGGCCTTCCCGGCTCCGAGGTCTTCTTCATGAACACCGGCGACGGCCCGGCCCTGTATGTCGATACCGATCTCTGCGAACAGACCTGGATCACCATCCTCGACACCGCGGCAGACCGTGGCATCGAGGTGCTCGAGGCGCGCGGGGACCTGATGCATCTCTGCCATGTCCCGGGCGCCTTCAAGGGCGTCAGGGGCGTGGATGCCGATGTCCGGCCACCCCGGGTTCCGGCCTGGGACGCCAACGGCTTCGAGCACCTCCCGATCGAGGCAGGTATCGCCCTGATGGGCAGGAAGGACGTCGGTCCGACCCATGACGATCCCGGCATACCTCGCCCCTGAGGCGCTCCTGCCCCGCATGAAGGTCCGGACCGCGCAGCCCTTTCTGGCGCGTCCGGACCTCTACACGGTGATCGACGGCGACACCTTGCGCCTCAGGACGCCGCCCTGCCCTGTCGAGGGTGTTCGGAAGGAGGCGTTCCGGATCCGGCTGCCCAATGTCGACACCCCGGAGCTGCGCAAGGAGGCCCTGTTCGACGGGGTCGTCCGGGCCGGGGGGTTCGATCCCTTCAGGGACGGGCCAGGCGAGCTTGCGCGGGACCGGGTCCGGCACTGGTGCCGCGGCCGTGTCATCATGGTGGCACCGCTTGCCGACGAGACCGGAAGCCCGTCCCATGACCGGTATGGGCGCCTGCTCGCCGAGATCGTCGTCTCCGGGCGCCCCGGGCGGTTGTTCGATATCGATGGAGCCTGGTCCCTGGAATGGGCCCTCATGCGCGCGGGGCTGGCCCAGGTCATGCCGGGACGGCCCTCCCCCCTCTGCATCCCGCCCGCCCTCGGCGCGCTCCTGATCGAAACGGGCCTCACCGCCGATGCGGACATTCACAGGCAAATGCCCTCCCCCGAGTTGTGAAAACGCATGATGCATACTATGATGGCACCATCAGCGGAGGTCTTTTCAGCATGCATGTCCGATCGCGTCTCCTTGCCCTCCCCGCCCTCGCGCTCCTTGCCGGCACCGCGCAGGCTGTCCCCGATGCACTCGAGGGTGTCCGGGACGACCTCACCCTGACCTGGGGCGGCGATGTTTCCGTGGAGTCCGCCGACATGGACCAGTCGGGCACCAGGGAGGTCCTCCTGCGGCTGTCGGATGACTGTCCGGAGGACGGCTGCCCCTGGTCGTTGTGGGCGGAGGTCTCCGGGACATGGTCCGAGGTTGCCACGGGCCGGAACGCGGATGTCGGCTTCCTGCCGACCGATCCGGCCGGAGCGCTCCTCGAGGCGGATCACGTCACCTGGGCCCTGCAGGGCGGCCGCCTCGCCCCGTTCGGCGATGTGGTCTCCCTCGCGTTGCCGCGGCCGCCGCGCTCCGCCGACCTCGAAGCCTTCCGGTCCCTCCCCGGGCATGGGGATGTCGAGCGGGAGGACATGACCTCCTGGAGCTTTCCGGTCATGCGGTCGGGCGAGCAGGCGTTCATCCATGTCTCCGTCGCAAGCTCCCTCGATCACATGGTGGGTACCTGGGGAACCCCCTACATCGTCCTCGACCAGGAGGGCGCCCTCCTGGTTCACGGGCACTCTTCCGACTTCCCGAGGATCTTCCCCCATCATGGCGAGGACGGCTTCACCATCGTCGATGTGTTCCCCCAGGGTCACGGCGTCATCCGTTTCCCCTGATTCCCGAAGGAGGCCCGGAGCGGCATGAGAAAGACATCCAGACTTCTGGCCGCCAGCCTGCTCGCGGTCCTGCCTCACGCCGCCATGGCGTCCAGCCTCGATTGCGACGGCGACCAGGATTACGCGGCCTACATCCGCGCCATCGAGGGCGGCGGCGCCGGGTATTCTGCGACAAACCCGACCTCCTCGGCCACGGGTGCCTACCAGTTCCTGGCCGGCACGCTGAGGGAGCTGGGCTACATCTCCCATCTCCCCGGTCCCGCGAGCCAGTATTTCGGGGACTCGGACTGGAGCAGCGCGGTCTGGACCGGCAAGGACGGCATCACCAGCCGGGCGCAGTTCATGGCCTCCCAGGCGGCCCAGGACAGGGCCTTCGCGGAGTTCACCGACCGCAACCTGCAGTCCGTCTCCAGTCACTGGAGCCCCGGCCAGGTCGTGAACGGCATCCCCCTGACCGCCGGCGGCGTCGCCGCGGCGACCCACATGCTCGGCGCCGGCGGCTTCCGGCAATGGGCCGAGTCCGGCTTCAGCGCGTCCGGCCTGAACGCCCAGATCGCGGCCAACCACAACTGGACCCAGGAGCAGTACCTTCAGCACCTGATGGGCCGCGTTGCCCGCGGCGGATGCATGGATCCCGGCGACATCGCCATCGGGGCCGATGCCATCACGCAGCTTCCGAACATCTTCCTGATGCCCTGGGATGACGGATCCCGCGCGCCTGTCATCCTTCCCGGTTCCCTTGCTTCGGTGATGTGAAAATGTCCTTCTTCGGCAAGATGGGGCGCTACGGCATGAGTCGTCTGCAGCCCGAATCCGTACGCAATGTCTCCCGTGAGGCCGTTCAGTCAGGCGGATCGCGGGCGCTCGAAGCGCTTCGCCCCGAACATCTGGACATCCAGGACATCCGGGGCGGGATCCGTGGCAGGTACGCCGATGGCGGCAGGGCCCGCTTCTCCGAGATGGCCCGCGAGCAGGGCCTCTCCCTCTCCGATCTCGACGCGATCGAGCTTCACCACGGCCGCATGTCGTCGCTGTTCTTCATCCTGGCGGCGGCCTTCCTCTGTGCCGCAGCGGGCATGATTCTTCTCGGAGGTGGAGGAATTTCCCTTGGGGGAGCCGTGGTTCTACTCCTGTTCTCACTCGGCAGCATGGCCTCCGCCATTCGGTCCGACTTTTCCGCATGGAGCGTGAGACTCAGGGCCTTCCCGGGCTTTCGCCGCTACCTCGCAACCCGGTTCTTCTCCGGATGATCCACCTCGTCCTCGGAGCCGCCTTCAACCTCTGTCTTGCCATGCTGATGGTGGTGAGCGCGCATTTCTTCTTCCTTGTCAGGATGGTAAGCGACTCCGCATGGGCATGGCTGCTGCTCCTGGCGCCCCTCTTGACCGGCCTTCTTCCCATCCTGATCAACTGGCTGGTGACGCTTCGTTTCGGAGCCCTGAAAAAAGACAGCCCGTTGTTCCATTCATCGCTTCATTGGCTTCACAACTGCGCTGACATCATCGGCAATCCCGCGCGCACCATGAAGGACATCAGGAGTTTCCTCTTGCGCGTTCTTTTTCTTGGGAATAATTTGTCCGGACCTCAACAGGGAGAGTGGGTTGACCGACCGCGAGTCAGAACTTTTCCTGTTGTCCGCACTCGGAGCGCGACCGGATGCTGACGACCATCTCCGGCATGCCCGGCTCCTCGCCGACATCATCGCCCGCCATGGAGGTCGGCCGACCGACATCCTCCGGGGGGCATTCTTCGGTCTGGGCCGCGTGCTCGAGGATGGTGGGGCTGCGGCGGTGGAGCGGTTCGGGGATGCCGTCACCGCAGCGCTGAAGCTTCCCTGCCCGTTCCGGAGCCCCGAAGCTGACTTCATGCGGGGGATGGCCGGCTACGACGATCTCAGCCCGAGCCTGAAGGCCCTCTGCCTCGCCAACATCGTGGCGCGCGCGAAGCAGGCGAGCCTCACGGAGGATGAGGAGCAGATCAGGATCGCGAAGGCAGCCTGCGCGCACGCGATCTCCATGGTCGATCGATCCGCCCACCACCACGGCATCCAGCCCCTGATCCGCGAGGCGCGGCAGGCCGTGCTCGCTGCAGCGGCGATCCTGGAAGCCAGGCTTCCGAGCGCGCCGCCGCAGGGGCGGCGGCGCAATGATTGCGGGTCCGCGGTTACTGGCGAAGGGTGCTGATGTCGACGCCGTCGGCCTCGAGGGCCTTCAGCCAGGACGGTTTGCGGCCACGGCCGGCCCAGGTCATGGTCGGGTCCTTGGGGTTGACGTAGACATCCCGGCTCTCGGGGTCCGGGACGGTCGCGTCGAGGGCCCGGCGGATCTCCGCGGTGGAAGAGAACCCGCGCTCCCGGGCGTATTCCATGACCTCCCGGGCGCGGGCCCGGCGATCCTCGATGCGGCGGCGGACGGCCTCCATCTTGAGGGCGTCGATGGTCTCCTTGAGCTCCGCATCCTGCATCTGGGGGATGTGGGTCATCACGCTGGTATCTGTCATCCTTGTATTCCCTTATGGGGTTTGATCTCATTCCCGGATGGATGAAAAACTATCACTACAATGATGCGAATTCCATAAGGCGATATCGGTTATCCACATCCTGTGACAACCAGGGGATCCGGGAAGCCGGAGCCCGGACGGGACCGGCACCGGAATTCGGGACCGCTCAGAGACCGCAGCCGGGATGTTCGGTCACCGCGCGGAAGGACATGAACGCTCCCCGGACCACCTCCCGGACATCCTCTGCCACGCTGTCCATCTCCCGGTCCGCATCGACGACGCGCACCCTGTCGGGATCCGCCCGGGCGATGGCGAGGAATCTCTGCCGTATGCGCTCCTGGCGCTCGAGCCCCTGGCGTTCGAACCTGTCCTCCGCGGATCCCGCACCCTGAAGGCGTGTCATCGAGCGCTCCAGGCTGCGTTCGGCGGGCAGGTCGAGCAGGATGGTCAGGTCGGGCCTGATGCAGATGAACTGCTCATGCAGATCGATGGCCTTCCGGAGGAGCTCCGGGTTCTCGCCCTGGTAGGCCTGCGTGGAGTCGAAGAAGCGGTCACACAGGACGATCCCCCCGTCGGCCGTGGCCGGAAGGATCAGCCGTGTCAGGTGGTCGAAGCGGGCGGCGGTGAACAGGAGCAGCTCGGACTCGGGCGTCCAGCGATCGGCACTGCCCTCCACGAGGAGCCTGCGAATATCCTCCGCACCCGGCGTGCCGCCCGGCTCGCGCGTGACGGTGACCCGGTGCCCCTCGGATCGGAGTCGCCCGGCGAGAGCGCGCAGCTGGCTGGACTTGCCGGATCCGTCGATACCCTCGAAGGTGATGAACATGGCCGAGACCCCTTTCGCGGCGATCATCCGGCGCGGCATGGAAAACAGCAAAGCCTCCGCATCGCCCGGCGGAGCGGCTTCCGGCGGGAACATGCGAGTTTTCCACACCCAAGGCCGGTTTTTCGAATTTTTCGCGGTCTCCGGGCCTTCCGCCCGCCGGTCAAATCTGCGAGAAATTGTTCCAGACGAGGCCGAGCAGCCCGTCGCAACCCCTTCAACTCCACGGGAGACCCTCACATGAAAACCTTCGACGTTCAGCGCAAGCGCGGTTTCGGCCTCATCGACGTGTCGCTCGGCATCATCGCCGGCCTGGGCCTGCTGGTCGGCGCCGTGATCCTGTTCCAGCAGGTGAACACGAACAACCAGGTGTCCGAGATCACCCGGAACTCGGTGTCGATCTCCTCCGAGATCCGCGCCGCGGCCCGCAACCTGGCCTCCTTCGACAACCTGGCCGTCGACGCTGGCACCGATGACAGCATCAACCTGGTGCAGTTCGGCCTGGAGCCCGCGCTGCTGAACAACCCGACCGTCGCCGCCGAGGCCGCCGGCCAGACGTTCACGCTGACCTTCACCGACATCTCCGAGCGCGCCTGCAACCGCGCCGCGGTCAGCCCCAACAACCTGGGCTCGAACGTGACCGGCGCCACCTGCGACACCAGCGGTGCCCCGGCGCTCGAAGTGACCTTCAGCCGCTGATCCTCTCCGGCCTTTGCCGGCATGATCCCGGGGGGGTGCGCTGTCTGCGCACCCCCCTTTCCGTTCTGCGAATAAATTTTGGTGCAGCGGCGGTATCGCGCTTGATTCACGGATGCCCACCCGGCATTATTCGCAGCACTCCCGGAGGCAGCCCATGCAGACAGACAGGCCCATCAGAAACCTGCGGCGCGGCTTCGGCCTGATCGACGTCTCCCTCGGCATCGTCCTGGGGCTCGTCATCGTCGCCGGCGGCGTCGGCGTCTTCATCCAGCTCGACCGCAACACCGCCGTCTCCGAGCTGACCCGCAACGCCCTGGTCGTTTCCACCGAGATCCGGACCGCCACGCGCAACAGCGCCGGCTTCCAGGACATTCCCACCCTTCCCGATGGCCCCGAGACCCCGGAGGGAACGGTCGACATCGAGATGTTCGGCCTCCTCACCTCGATGTCGCGCAACATGAGCGCGCGCATTCTCGGCCCCGACCAGTTCGAGGTCCGCTTCCGGAACCTGTCCACCTCCGTCTGCCGCCGGGCTGTGGTGAATCCCGAGGAGTTCGGGGTCCAGGTCCAGGATGTCACCTGCATCGAGGGAGGGGCGGGCGATCTTTCGCAGATCGTGGCGCTTTACGGGCGATGACGGCCGCCACCGCCGGAGCGGCCCGCAAGCGCGGCTTCGGCCTGATCGATGCCTCCCTTGCCGTGATCGCGAGTTCCGCTGTCCTGGTCGGGAGCCTGATCACCTTCGACCAGGTGAACATCGTCCGGGACTCAGAGGATCTTCGCAGGTCATCCCTGATCGTCTCCGCGGCCGTACGGTCGGCCTCCCGCCATCTTCGGGTCATCCGTGATCTCCCCAATCTCCCGGTCGACATTCCCAACGGCATCCTGCCGGGAACCCTTGATCTGGCGCAGATCGAGCTGGATCCGGACGCCTTGCGGAACCTCTCCGTCAGGGCTGGCTCCGAGATCTACACCATCGAGATCCGGGATGTCGCGCAGCGCCCCTGCCTCCGGGCTGTCTCCGTGCATGAAAATCTCGGGAGGAACGTCCTGAGCGCGCAGTGCTTCACCACCGGAGGCAGCGTCATGATGCGCGTCACCTACAGGCGCTGACACAGGCGCTGACCGCGGCATCTCCGCCTGCTCCAGTTCTCCACAGGAAACACGCCGGCGACCTGACATGCTCTATTGAGACCCTTTCGGGACTTTGCGAATATCTCCGCGGAAAATACTCAATCGGGGAAGCGACGCGATGAGAAGAGCCCTACTGGCCGCGCTTGGCGCAACGACAGCCCTTGCCGCCTGCGGCTCCGGCCTCCAGTCCTCCAACCAACGGATCGACCGGACCGTCGAGGATGTCGACCGGACCATGGACCGCTTCGCGACCGGCGGCATCCGCTCGGGGGGTGTCCAGTTCTCGGACCACGCCTTCGTGGCGGCGCAGAGGGAGCGCAACAATGCCGCTGCCCGCCTTCCCCGGGAGGTCCAGGGCTCCAATGCGGTGATCCTGCAGTCCCGTGACCAGATGGGGATCGCCGATATCGCGACCCGCCTGACCGAGATCACCCGGATCCCGCACAGCCTGGCACTCGGCCCCACCGGCCGTCCCACCTCCGATGCGACATTCCCCGATGGCAATGGCGCCAACACCTCCCCGACAGCCCAGCAGGCCCGGTCCAGCGACGATATCACGACCATCCGCGTCCGGCCCAATCTGCGCGGTCCGCTCTCGGAAGTCCTCAATGAAGTCGCGGCGAGTTTCGGCGTCGAGTGGAGCTACGACGACGGCCGCGTCATCTTCCGGGACTTCGTCACGCGCGAATACAGCATCTCTGCCCTGCCGCTGACCTCCTCGACCTCTTCGGCGATCTCGGCGAACGACGTCTCGACATCCACCGAGGCCTCCCTCGATGTCTGGACCGAGATCAGCGAGGCGATCGAGCAGATGCTGAGCGAGGGCTCGACGGTCTCCTTCGGACAAAGCACCGGAACCGTCTCGATCACGGCCAGGACCGGGGATCACGCGCGGGTGGCCGAATACATCCGCAACCTGAACCAGCGGGTGGGCCAGCAGGTCAGCTTCGATGTGAACGTGATCACCGTGGTGCTCAACGAGGGTGAGAATTTCGGTATCGACCTGAGCGCGGCGCTTGCGCGGGGTGGCGTTTCGGTCTCCGCCGCAGGCAATGCGCAGATCGACGAGTCGGTCGGCAGCATCAACATCGGCGTGATCCGCAACAGCGCCAGCGTCCAGGCCGTCGCCCGGTCGCTGGCGCAGTACGGGCGCGTCTCGGTGGAGACCCGGGCGGGAACGACCACCGCCAACAACCGGCCGGCGCCGATCGAGGTGATCGACAGCATCGCCTATCTCTCGGAGGTGCGGATCGAGGAGAACACGACGACCGGCAGCGAGCGGATCACCAGGACCGCCGAGACCGCCGAGATCGGCTTCCAGATGCAGCTCCTGCCGCGCATCATGAACACCCGCGACATCATGGTCCACTACGCGGTCCGGATCTCGGAGCTCAACAATCTCCGCACCTTCGGGGACGGCAACGAGGCCATCCAGCTGCCGGAGATCTCCACCACCTCCTTCGAGCAGCAGGCGGTCGTCGAGAATGGCCAGACCTTGATCATGGCCGGGTTCGAGCGGCGCCGGGTGGAGAGCGAGGAGCGCCGCGGCATTGGCCTCATGGCGGTCTCGCGTGGCGCCCAGAGCAGCACGCAGCGGGTCGCCACGGTCATCATGATCACGCCGACGATCGTCCGTCGGTAATCCTCCTGACAGGGCTCTTCCATGAATTTTCTCGAAAGGCTGCGCGGCAAGAAGCGTCGACCCCGGGCGGAGGAGGATCCCTCCCCGGGTGTCGATGACCGCATGGAGCCCCCCCTCGCGGAGGATGCCCGGGACGACATCTGCCGCTTCTCCTTTGTCGATCGCGGCGCGGTCGCGCTCGACGACAGGGTCTTCGCCGCCAATCTGAAATGGATCCCGCGGGGGGATGGCGGCACCCTCAAGGAGAGCCTGGCCCTCGCCAGCGAGCAGGCCCTGGCCGAGAAGGGCTTCGGCGTCGAGTTCGACCTCTTCCAGGACAACAGGGGCAGCGACTTCATTGCCTTCGGCTCCAGGGACGCCGGCCATCGCAAGGGAATGGCGGCCCTGATCGACATGTTCGACGAGCGCAAGCTCGGACCCCGCTGGCTCGTGGTTCTCCCGCTGGCCGATGCCGAGGACATCTACTGGATCGGATCGAAGCGCGACGGCGGCGTCTTCGAGGACACGGTCGCCATGTCGCGGTCGGCGGCGACCGACATCCTCATGGAGTATCTCTCCGCACCCGGCTGGTCCACGATCGTGGCTCCCGAGGCCTGGAGCGTCGAGGGCTCGGTTCCCCGGATCACCCGTGACGCCCTGCTTCCCAAGCCGCTTGCGCGCCTGCGCTACATCTTTCCGCTGAAGGTCCACGCGCCGAAGATCATTGGCGGTGCCATCCTGCTTGCGGCCATCGCGACGGGGGCGGTCTATTACCTCGACCAGCGGGCCCGTCACCAGGCGGAGATGCGGGAGCTCCAGCAGCGGATCCAGCGGGCGGTCAGCCTCGGACCGAGCGATTTTCCCTGGTACGGCCGGACCACGCTCCCGGACTTCATGACGGCCTGCATGGAGGCCATCGAGCAGAACCTGATCGTGGTTCCCGGATGGGAGAACCAGCCCTTCACCTGCCGTGTCAGCCGGGGGAACGCCGTTCTCGACATGGGATGGCGCATCGCTCCCACAGGCAACATCGCCTGGATCACCGCGGCCATGCCGCCGGATTACCCGGAGATCTCCTTCAACGAGCCGATGACCGAGGCCACCGTTTCGATCCCCTTCGCGATGGACACCGATCCCGACGCCCTCGCCGAGGAGCCGTGGGACCGGCAGCTCATCGAGCGCAGGATGCGCGAGCGCTTCCAGCTGCGCGGCATGGAGCATTCCCTGCGCTACGTCCAGGACCGCAGGGATCCTTCCGTCAACGCGCTGTTCCATCGCCACGACATGCAGGTCAGCGGCCGTATCGATCCGCGCGATTTCGCCGGATTCCTCGACGACATCCCCGCAACCATCCCGGAAACCCTGAGCTACAACGTGGCGAATTCCGGCTGGAGCCTGATCCTTCGCCTTCATCATCCCGTCATCGTCCCGGAGATCCAGCCATGACCCGTTCCGTGAAGCCATTCGGACTCCTGCGCCTGATGCTCGCCTCGTCCATCCTTGCATCGGCCCTCGCGATGCCCCTGTCCGCCGAGGAGGGGCCTGCGCCGGAAAACCCCCATGAATTCGGGCTGTCGGACCGGATGGATCCGTATCTGCGTCGTGACGTCGTCAGCCTGCGCGAGACGGGTGTCATCGATCTCCAGGGGCAGATCGGAACCGAGCTTCTGGTCCTCGAACGCCTCCAGAGGCGCGCCGACGCCCTGCGGGCCCTGATGGAGCGCCTCGGCACCGACGGCATCCGTCAGCTCGATCCCGAGCTTCACGAGAGCCTCTCCCAGAGCCCGATCTTCCTGCAGCAGCGGATCGCCGAACTCAATCTCCAGATCCAGCTGATGGAGCTGATGGAAAAGGAGAAGGATGCCCTCAGGGAGGAGGAGGAAGCCGAGCGGATCTCCGAAGCCAGGTCGGACGGGTCCGATTTCTTCCAGCCCCCCGAGCCCCGGCCGCAGGTTGTCGACCTGCCGGAGCTGGAGCCCGAGCCCGAGCCGGTGGTCGTGGCCGAGCCCGTCATCGTCGACTTCCCGATCTCCCTGCGGGAGATCTTCGGCTCGCAGGGGGATCTCCGGGCCATCATCGCCCATGGCGATGAATTCATCCGCGTGTCTCCCGGGGATGAACTCCCGAACGACACCCAGATCATCAACATTCTGGAAGACCGCATCGTCGTCAGGAGGCGCGACAGGGTATTCGATATCCATCTGCGAGGATGATCGCGCACCTCTGACGACGCAACCCGGGGGGGTCGACGTCGTGACCATGGAAGAAACGATCGCGCACGCCGACAGGGAGGCGGGTGATCCGGCCGAGAGGCAGGCCCGGGTTTCTTCCGGCCACGACAATACTCCCGAGGGGGATGAAGACGTGAATGGACTTGGAACGCTTGTGACGCGCGCGGGAGGGCGGGTTCCCCTGTCCGACAACCTGCGCCTGAAGATGGCGATCTTCGACAGTGGACGTGTCTACCATGTCCCTGGAGTGCGCTGGACGCCCGACTTCAAGGCGGCGATCAACACGGCGCGCGGCAAGGGCATCCACATCCACGAATTCGAGGAAGTCGATGCGAAAACCCTCAGCAACCTCTACCGCGAGGAGACGGAGGACGACATCGTCCTTCCCGAGCTCCAGCGCCAGCAGGATCTTGCGGAAATCATCCGGCGCGCAGCCGAGGCGAAAGCCTCGGACATCCACATCCGCATCCTGAAGGAATACACGGAAGTCAGGATCCGGGTCTTCGGTCGCCTTTGGGACATGACGACCCGGAAGGCCGAGGATGGGATGCCGATGATCAAGGCGGCATTCGCGGTTGCCAGCGACACGGGCAACTCGACCTCGGACACCTCCTTCCAGCAGGGTGCCCTGACGCCGCGCTCCGGCCTCCTGCCGCGCCAGCTGGACATGCTGCGGCTTCAGTACACGCCGGAATCCGAGGGCCGCGGCACCCTCATCATGCGCCTGAAGTACAAGTCGAATGCCGAAGACACCGACATCGACAGCCTGGGCTACAACCCGGTCCAGATCGGCGACATCAACGTGATGCGGAAGCGGACCAACGGTCTCTACATCCTCGCCGGCAAGGTGTCGTCGGGCAAGACCACCACCCTGCAGCGCATCCTCAACCGCATGATCATGGAGAAGAACCGCGAGATCTCCATGTACACCATCGAGGAGCCGGTGGAGCTCGAGCTGCCCAACGCAACCCAGCACCCGGCGAAGAAGCTCCCCGACGGGACCGATGGCTTCCTCGAGGCCATGAAGGCCGCGCTGCGCTCGGACCTCAACGTCATCGTGGTCGGCGAGATCCGCTCCAAGATGCTGGCCGACCTCGCCATCCAGGCGGTGATGACCGGCCATGCGCTGTGGTCGACGATCCATGCCGGATCGGCCCTTGGCATCCTGGACCGACTGTCGGATTTCGGCGTGGAGCCGTGGAAGCTCCAGGACCCTTCGGTCGTACGCGGTCTCGTCTACCAGCGTCTGTGCGGCGTGATCTGCCCGCACTGCCGGGTCTCCTTCCGGCGCGCCGTGGAAACCGGCAGGATGGAGGCAGATCTGGCCGAGCATCTCGCCGACATCTTCGGAAAACGTCTCGACGACCTCTATGTGCGCGGCCCGGGATGCGACAAATGCAGCCACATGGGGCTGAAGGGGCGTACGGTCGTGGCCGAGACCTGTCTGACGGACCCGCGTCTCCTCGAGCTCTTCAGCGAAGGCCGGCGCATGGAGATGCGGAAATACTGGAGCACCGGCATCGAGGAACAGGGCATGGGCGGCCTGCCCGTTCTCCATCACGCCCTGACCAAGGTCGGCGCCGGGCTCTGCGACATCTTCGAGGTCGAGGAAGAGGTCGACCTTGTCAGCTCCTATGATCGCGACTTCTCCCATCTGAAATCGCGCATCAGGGATGATATCCGCCGTCTGGAGGCACGGTCATGATGCACACGCCCAAGGGCATCGAACGCAAGATCGCGAAGATCCAGTTCGGACATGAGGCCCGCAAGGATCTCTACAACCAGATGATCTCGCTGATCCGGTCGGGCATCTCGACGACGGAAGCCCTGCGGATGATCTGGGACATCACCTCGATGGAGGGCAAGAAGCCCAGGGAGGCCATTCCGATGATCGTGGCCGACGTCATCGAGGGGCTGAAGGAGGGCAAGACCTTCGGGCAGTCCCTCGCCTACTGGTTGCCGCGCGAAGAGCTCATGGTGATCGAGGCGCTCGAGAATTCGTCGGACTTCGCCTCGAACCTCGAGGAGTATCTGGAGCTGTCCAGCAAGAAGCGCGGCATCCGGAGCAAGATCGTCGGCGGCCTCGCCTATCCCGTCTTCCTGCTCTCCATCGTCTTCGGGGTGATCGTCTATTTCGGAAAGAACGTGGTCCCGCAGATCGCCAACATCATGCCCCCGGAGCAATGGACCGGGCCGGCGGCGGCGCTGCGCTGGATGGCGCATTTCGCGGAGAACTACACGGTCCCGGTCCTGGTCGGGCTCATCGTGACCCTGATCGCCGTCTGGATCACCCTGCCGCGCTGGTGTGCGTCGGGGCGAAAATATGCCGACAAGCTGCCGCTCTACTCGACCTACCGCATGTACTCCGGCATCTCCTTCCTCACCTCGGTCGCGGCGCTTTCCCGCAGCGGCGTGCCGGTGGTCACCGCGATCCGGAAGATCCGGATGAACGCCACGCCCTATGTCCGCCACCGGCTCGACATGGTCCTGCGCGGGATGCTCGACGGCCAGAACTTCGGCTCGGCGCTCTATCGCGCGGGGACCGGATGGCCGGATGACAAGATGAGCCTCGGCATCAAGATCTTCGCCGAGACCCAGGATCTGTCCATCCATCTGTCGCGTATGTCCCGGGAGTGGCTGGAGCTGTCCGAACAGGCCATCACCCGCAACATGTCGCTGCTGCGATCGCTGTCCATGGTGCTGATGTTCGGGGTCATCATGACCATCATCGGCGGCATCTACTCGCTCAACACCCAGCTGTCCTCGGGGGCCTTCTGATGGCGGGTGTGCTCGGGTCTGTTGCCGCAGCCGCCGCCCTGGCGGCCTATGCGGCCTTCGCGGCGCGCCGCGAGATCCTGCAGCTGTCGAACGGAAAGGACGTGCTGTCGCCGATCCGGATTGCCGTCCCGAGCTTTCTCGCCGCCCTCGTCGCGGCGGCGATCCTGGACTGGAGGATCTTCGAGACCCCGGGCCTCCTGGCGGTCCTCCTGTCCGGCCTGCTCGCGGCCCTCTCGCTCACCGACAGGGACACGGCCTGGGCGCCGGATGCCCTGATCGTGCCGCTCGTCGCCCTCATCGGCGCCCAGGCCGCCCTGTCCGCAGGGCTGCCGCCCCTGGCCGGCCTTGCCGCCGGTCTCGGTATCCTGATCCTCCTGCGCGCCCTCGACCGCCTCCTCGCGCCCCGCGTCGAAGGCTGCCCGCCGCCGCCCGACGTGATCGCCCTGCTTTCGGGGCCCGCACTTCTGGGTATTGGCGCCCCCCTTGCGGCGGCCCTGATCCTGGCATCAGGGGCGCTGCTGATGCTGCGCATGCGGCCCGGCCTGATGTGGATCTTCGCCAATCCGGAAGCTGCGAAAAACGCGCGCGAGGATCTCGGATACGAAGAAGAGGCAGGCCCCGCGGTGCCACTCCTCGCGATCCTGTTCCCGGTCTACCTCGCTGTCTTCCTGCTGATGCAGGCCTGTCCCCAGCTTTCGATCTGAGCCCGGCCGGCCTCGTCTTTCGGTTATCCGCAATTCCTCCTATAAGGGTGAGAAAGGGAGTCCTCCGCCATGCTTCTCCTGATCCCCCTTGCGATGGTCACGATGCTGGCCCTCACCTTCGTGATCCTCATCGATCAGGATGTCGCCCGCGAGCGCGATGCGACAATCATGATTTCCGGCCAGACCATCCATCACTACACCGAGACCGTCCTGGCCAGGAGCGTGACGGGCTCGGGCTTCATCGATGTGTCCGCGGATGTCTTCTACCGGGTGGTCGAGGACCTCTTCACCTATGTGCATGTCGATGGCGACACGAGGATCTACGTCACCTGGCCGGCGCGGTTCACCCAGGCAGGCCTGGGCGTCGACGGTCGCTTCTCCGATGAGGAGCTGTCGCAGAAGCTCGCGCGGGCATCCTCGCTGATCCGCTCGGACCGGAACTTCCCCGGCAGGACGCTCTCCGGGCTGTTTTCCGTTTCCGGCTCACATGACGGCGGCGGGCTGCCTCCGGGCCAGGGTGGCACGCCTCCGGGCCAGGGCGGCACGCCTCCGGGTCAGGGTGGCACGCCTCCGGGTCAGGGTGGCACGGGCGTCTCCGTCGACAGCCGGAACATCATCCTCCCCTTCACCCTTCCCGCGCAGCTTCCGGAAGGTGCTCCAATCCTTGTCACCGTCGTGGAGGCAACATGATGACCGAACCCCTCCCCCTGCAGCGCCGCCGCAGCCGGCGAGGCGCGCTCCTGGTCGAGGCCGCCCTCGCCGTCGGCGTTGCCATCTCGCTCGTCGCGCTGACCTTTTCGGTGACCCGCGAGCTCCAGATCAGGACCGATGCGGCGCTCCTGGCCTCCGAGAAGCGGTCGATCATCGTCGCCTCCAGGAACTTCATCCGTGAAAACCGGGCCGACATCATCCAGCAGCTGTTCGACGCGGCCCAGACCGGCGGCGGCGAGGGCGTGGCCGTCTTCACCCTCACCGACCTCGCCGATGCCGGATATCTTGCCAGCAGCCTCGCGCCCGGCGGTGTCCTCGGCCAGCTCTACGGGCAGGACTACCTGCTGATGGCGCGCGCCGTCTTCCAGGACGACGCCGGCACGCCTCCGGCAACCCTGACCGAAATCGACATGGATCCCTTCGGCAACGGCGATATCGATCCCCGCTTCATCGATGGCGACCTGTCGAACCAGGAGATCTCGATCGAATCCATCCTGTTCACGGTCGGGGGTACCGACATTCCCCTCAACATCCTGGCGCGGACCATCGAGCAGACCGAGCTCCTGAATGCAGGAAGCATCTTCGGTACCGGCATCGCCAGCGGCGCCCTCGGCGCCATGCAGTTCGACATCACCGGCTTCAGCACCCTGCCCCAGTATGCCGACACCGGGCCGGGACGCTTCGCCTCACCGATCTCCGTCGGCCCCCAGGGACTGCTGGGGGACCCGGCCTCGCCACTCGACGCGATCGCCGATCAGCTCCGGGAGGCCTTTCTGCGCTGCACCGACATCGACTCCTCCGATCCGCGCTACAATGACTGCGTCTCGGCGCCAGGCAACACGGTCTGGACCAACATCGTGATCGAGAATTTCGACTCCAACCTCGACGGTACCATCGATGTCTATCCCACCATCGACGGGCTGACGCGCCTGCGCTGCGCCAATCCGGACGGGGATCTCGCGGATGCGGTCGATCCGGACGTCTTCCTGATCGACTGCGAGACGACGCGTCTCTCCGGCAACCTGGAGGTCGAGGGAAGCAGCATCTCCCTTGCCGGCCAGACGCTCGCCGAGCGGCGCGACATCGCCGGCCAGGACGAGACCGTCGTCAGCGCCGATCGCCTGGCCCTCCTGGTTCCGGATGGTGGCGGCGGCCGGATCGAGCGGGACGTCTCCGAATTCGTCTTCGACAGCCGCATCCTTGCCGCGCGGGAGATCATCGATGTTCCCGAATGCCCATCCGTCACCCTGGACGGCCTAAACGCGATGGAGCCGCGGGCGATCGCGCATGTCTCGGCCTTTGCCGACCCCTGGGGGCGACCGGTTGCCGGCGTGCGTGCGAATGTCGAGCGCGGCCTCCGCACGACACCGGGTGACCCGGAGAGCTGGACCGCGGATCCCACCGGTCCGCACTGGATGGTCCGGATCCGCTACGTGGTCTCGGACAACTTCTGCGATTCGGATTTCGCCGATCCGATCCCCACCAATCTCGTCACCACCTTCGAGACATCGCCGGCCGGCCTTCCGACCCGGCAACCCACGCTCTGCACGGGTGGCGCCTTCGCCGGACCGGGCGCCGGGGCAGACATCTACGAGCTCTTCCCGAACGCCTCGGGAGAGGATTTCGGTGCCGCCTCGATCAGTGTCAGGTGCTTCTGAGCCCGGCGAAGCCCATGGCATCGGGCGCGCGCCCGTCTTCCGACAGCAGATGATCGAGAAGGCAGGCGCGCGTCAGCTGCAGGATGCCCCCTGCCTCCGCTGCATGGCCCCGAGCCCGGCTGGACACCATCTCCGCAACGCGGTCTCGATCCACCCGGCAGGCCAGGCGGCGGTCGATCTGCCCGAGAAGGGTGTCGAGAGCGTCCGATACCGGCATGGCTGCATCCGCCGAGGGCGATGCGGCCAGATGCAGCCGCGGGACCCCCGAGAGCCATTCCTGCTCGCCCGGCGCCTCCCGCGCGCCCGGCGAGGACAGGAAGCCGGGGCTCGACCGATGTTCCGGTGAGACCGTCATGAGGACGCGACACCGGGCTGCCGGAACCGTCCGGCCGCAGGCCGTACGCACCTGGCCCGAACGCAGGAGCGTCGCGATCACCTCCCGCGCCCCGGTGCTGCACATGTCGACCCGTTCGAAGACCAGCAGGGCGTCCGATCGACGCTCGATGCCGCGGACGAGCGCCCCGGGCGCGGTCGCGCCCTGCCAGGCGGGAACGCCGACAAGCCAGGCGCCGGCGCCGGGATCCGACAGGTGATGGCGGTCGAAGCGCGTCACGGGCACGCAGAAGGCAGCGGAGAGCGCGGTGACGAACCTTTCGGCCTGCGCATCCTCCGCCACGACCACCCAGGCGGCAGGGCCCGGCGTGGCGCCACAGAAGACCTCCCGCGCCCCGATATGGCGGACCACCTCGGCCACGGCTTCCGGCTCATCCGGGAGCCGGTCAAGGAGATCCTGCTTGAGCCGCCTGAACCGGGAGATGTCCGCCGGCGTCACGGCCGCGGGAAGGCGGATGCCGGACAGTCGCGCCGCCATCTCGACATGATGGACGCGGACCATCCCCGCTCCGGACCGGACCGCGGTGACGCAGGCGCGATCCAGGAGATCGAAGGCCTTGTCCGGGTAGCGGGCTTCGGGCTGGTGGAGTTCGGTGATCCGGAGGATCTCCTCGGCCGCGGCCTCCTCGAGGCCGAGGCGGTGGTGCCTGAGATAGGTCCAGGCCGAACGGTCGAGGATCGCGCGCATGGCATCCCTCGAGGGCTCCACGACCTCGATGAACTCGAAGCGACGCATCACCGCCTTGTCCTGGCGCAGCGCATCGAGCTCGTCGGTCGTCGTGGCGCCGATCATCGACATCTCTCCGCGGGCGAGCGCGGGCTTGAGGATATTGGCCGCATCCATGCCGTTCGACTGCGATGACCCCAGGCCCATGAGGGTGTGGACCTCATCCACGAAGACGATCGCCCGTTCGTCCCGGATCCGCCTGACGGCGCAGGTCACACGCTCCTCGAAATCCCCCCTGTACCGGGTTCCCGAAACCATCTCGGACAACGACAGCTCGTAGATCGGCCGCGACCGGAGCGCTTCGGGCGCCGCTGCGCTGCGCAGGAAGACGGCCACACCCTCGGCGATGGCGGTCTTGCCGACCCCGGCCTCGCCATGGAGGATCACAGAGCTCTTCCGTCGCCGCATCAGCGCCGCGACCACCCGGTCGATCTCGGCATCCCGTCCGATCACGGGATCGATCCGACCTTCCGCCACGGCGGTTCCGAGGCAGCGCAGGGCCCTGTCGACCGCGGTCGCGGCATCGACCACATCCCGGCCGGCCGGCCGGGACGGCGCCGGGCTTCCGCCAGGGAATCCCGGTCGCCTCGAGGCGTTGCGCGGACCGCCGCCCTCGCGGGGCGGGAAAGGGTCTTCGGCGCCGCCTCCGGGGGTCTCTCCGCGGTCTTCGGGTTTCCGCATCAGCGCATCCGAGGCTTCCGCGATTTCGAGGAGCCGATCGATCTCGTCGGGATCGACATCATCGAGGGGTTCCCCGAGCGCCCGGTCGAGCGCCTCCATGCACAGGGCGTCGATATCACGACAGGCGTCGATGGTGTCGAGGAAACCGGCAAAGACATGCTTTCCGGTCGCATCGCCCTCCTGGGCGACCGCACTTCTGGAGATCTCCTGGTAGAGATCGTCGAGCGACCGGGTGATCGCCGCATGGACCCCGGGAACGCAGCCCTTCCGCCCCTTTCGGGCCGCTCCCATCCTTTCGGCAAGGAGGCCCGCAGCCAGCTCCGGATCGCCTCCGCGATCGGAAAAGGCCACGGCCCCCGGACCATGATCGAGGACCGAAAGCAGGAAATGGGAGGGCATGATCAGCTCGCAGTGATGCCGGATGGCGATCTCGCGGGCCCTGTTCAGCACGCTGGTGAACAGCATCACGGCGTCGAGCGCCGGCGTTTCCCTGCTCTGGCCCACGGGTTGTCCCCCTTTTCCTGCCTCGAGCTCAGGAATCCCACTCCTTGGTATCTGTTGCAAGGGAGTTTTCTCATCATCAAAAGAAATCGGCCCGGCGGCAGGCCGGGCCGTGATCTCGAGGATCCGATCTCCCCGCAGGAGAGATGTCGGACGGATCAGCGCGGGCGGGGGTCGTCCATGTGGAAGGGGTTGAGCATCGGGTCGGTCTCTTCCCGGGAGCCGCCGGCAACCGTGCTGATGGTCGCGGCCGCCAGGGCGATGGCGATCCGGTCGTCCATGCCGGCAGGGCGCTCGGCGCCGGGCCTGCGATCCTCGGAGGGGGCGTCGATCCCGCGCTTCATCCGCTTGCGGGTCTCTTCCGCGCCGCGCTGCGCGATCGAGGCCTCGACATCCTTCATCAGCTGCTTGCGGGCCTCGGGGGTCAGGCTGCCGAGGCGATCCCGGAGTCCGAGGGAGGTGATGATTTCCTTCGCCTTTTCGGTCGACTGGGTCATGGACTCCTCCTTTCATGATGTGACGGCCCGGGAGGCCCGGGCCGCCAGGGGTCGGGATCGTCCGATCACATGCCAGGTTCGGGCGCGTCCTCGACGGCGGGACGGGGCGCGCGCTGCAGGCTGTTGGCGGTCTGCGCGCTGGTCATCCAGCGGTCCCCGTTCTTGCCGGCCACCCAGGCCACATCCACGGAGACCTCGGCATCGCCGGCGCCCTTGAGACGTTCGACCTCATCGCCGGTGGCGAGGATGTTGACCGGGCGCTCCTTGCCCTCGACCGCCATCTTCACCAGCGCCCAGGGGCCGCTGTCGTTGGCGCCTTCCTTGGTCACCTCGGCGACCTTGCCCTTGTAGGTGACGGGGTCGAATTTCGAGGCGGAGATCGCCGTGCCCTTGGCGATCAGCTCGCCCATCACGAAGAACGGCTCACCGGCCTCGGCCTTCTCGCGCAGCGTCTGCATGGCCTTCTCGCCATGGGCGTAGACGGTCGTCTCCTTGCCGCTGCCGCTGACCAGGGTGGCGGTCAGGTAGGTCTTGTCGCCCTTGCCGGACTTCTCCTCGATGGTCGCCGGATCGACGGTGCCATACTTGGTGTCCAGGAGGTTGCGGCTCTCGGTGGTCTTCTCGGTCATCGGGGGATCCTTTCGGGGTCTGGGTCTGCTTCCTTTTTCACAGTATTCCGCCCATGTGAAAATCCAAAATCCGACATCAGGGCGACGGCGTGTCCTCGCGCGCGGCGCGTGCCTCCCGGGCCTGCCTGGCCAGGATCGAGGCGGCCGCGGGACTCATCTCCTCGAGGAGGGCGCGGGCTTCGGCAAACCTGAAGATCCCCGCGGGCGTGTCGGGCTTTCCCACCGAACCGCCGACGATGCCGCGCCACTCCTCCCAGCTGGCCTGGCGCTTCTCGACATCGGACCAGTCCGATTCCAGGGCGCTCGACCAGGTCACCCGCGGCGGGATCCGGTCGACCTGTTCGGGGCTCCGAAGGCTCCGGAGATACTCCCGCCACCCCTGGATCTCCCTGCTGTTGAGGTGCAGGCGGCCGGACCGGATCTCCTCCATCCATTCCTCGACGGCGCCGAGCGCCTCGTCGGAGGGTTGCCGGTTCGACTGGCCGCGATGCTGGATGATCCTGATCTCGTCCGGGTTTCCGCTGTCTGGAAGCCTGCTCAGCTGGACGGTGCTCAGGCTGGTGGCCAGCCCGGCCGGGCGAACGGAGAAGAAGTGACCGTCGGTGGTCCGCGCCGCCCCCAGGTAGAGCTGCCCGACGCAGTGCGACAGGCGCCGGGACTCCTCGCGCATGTCGTCGAAGTCCCGGAACGGCATCACGACGAGACCGTTGGAGGCCTGCCAGGCCTCCGTAAGGAGCGGGAATCCCTGATCGCCGTATTTCTCCCAGACGCTGTGCTGCTGTCGGGACGCGTCCGCCACGCCATCGTCGAAGTTTCCCTCCGCCTGCATCAGTGCCGGGATCCGGGAGGCGTGCCGGCGGGCGAGCTCGAACAGGTTGACGCCGACATTCTTCGATTTGCCGATCAGGATCTCGGTGGAGGCCCTGAAGGCGGAGCGCAGGTATTCCGGCGTCACCGGTGGCAGGTCCTGCCCGGTCGACTCGATCGACAGGAGGACCTGGGGCAGCACCACCGTCCGTCCGAAATCCTCGATGGTCTCGATGGCATCGACGGTGCTCACGGTGATGGCGCGGCGATCGAACTCCGCGGGCTCGAAATCCGCCGCACGGGCAAGCTGGTCCTTGAAGGCACCCCACTTGCCCTTCGAGGCGTCCAGGATCTGACCTTCCGGTATCCCGAGCGCCCTCGACAGGGGGATCGCGCAGCCCGAAAGGACGGTATGGAACGCCTGCCATTCAGCATCGTCCTGGGGCGTCCGGTCAGGCGGCATCGCTGCCAGCTGGCGCAGGACCGTGTCCCGCGAGGCGACCCCCGTGACGATCATGCGGTGATCCCTGACGACGCCGAGGGCGTCCGCTCCCTGGGCCCTCTGGCCACGCTGGAAGACATGCTCGACCGGGATCGGGTTGCGGATGCGGCCGAGGCGCTTCAGGGAGGCCCTTGAGAGGCCGGTCTGGGCGAGGATGGCCTCCGCGATCGGCTCCTGGCGATCGACCTTCCGGGAGATGGATGTCTTCTCGGCGATCAGGTCGGCCAGGACCGGATAGCTCTTCGCCGCCTGCAGCCGCATCTCACCCTTTTTCGCATCCCGGATCCCGTACCAGGCCACCGCCGCGGCCCCCGGCCGTGCGACCGAGGCCAGCGCCTCGCGGGCGCGGTCGACATCGATGTCGGCCGGAGCCGGAAAATCAGGAAAGGCCCTGTGGATCTGTGCCTGGACCTTCAGTGCCTCGAAGCCGCTGACGGGCTCGGATTTCTGCAGGCCCGGAACCCTGTGAACCCCGTAGCTTTCCTCACCCATGCGCCTCCGGAGCATCCCGTGATCCATCAGGAAGGCGATCTCCTCGGCGGGGCAGCTGACGATGTCCCGGCGCCCACGGTCACCGCCGGCGATGCCGGCATCCCCGCCTGCGAGGAAGGATTGCCACAGCGAGGACTGCGACTGCAGGGAGGGCCCGGCATCCCTGCTGTCGGGCGACTTCAGTCCGAAGCCGCTTTCCAGGGCGATGGCCCAGCGGCCCAGCATGCCGTCGAGGTTCCGCTCCATGGCTTCGCGCAGGAAGTCCTGGCGCAGGATCATCTGTCGCGCCACGGGAAGATCGCCGCCGAGCTGGCCGACGATCCCGCGCAGGAGCCCGCCCTCCGGCTCCACGCGCAGGACGGCAAAGAACTCTGCCGGATCCTCGCTGACCGCCATGACGCGGCGGAACCCGGCAGTGACGGCGGAGACGGTCCTGATATCCATGGCCTCAGACCTCGAAGGTGATGTTTTCGTAGTCATCGCCCTGCGGGCGCGTGATGTCCCCGCCAGGCACCGCGGTCTCCGCTGTCTCGGCTTCCGGCGCTTCCCCGGAGGCGGCCTCCCTGGCCGGGATCGTGCCGCCCTCGCGCAGGCGCTGGATGATCGCCGAGAGCTCGTTGAGCGGCTTCCGGGCCGCTGAGTTCGCAACCATGGGGGCTTCGCCGATCAGCGCGCCGATCCGGAACAGGCGCTCACGCTGCTCCGGGGACTCCATGTCCAGCGCGAGGATGCGATGACCCGAGGGCCGCGCCATGCGGCTGCGGACCTCGCTGCGCGGCGGCAGCGGCGCCCCGTGAAGCGCCTCGTGGAGACCGGGACGCCCGGCGAAGAAGTCGTAGTTGCTCTTCCTGAGCTGGATGAAATCGAGCTCGGCCCGCTTGGAGCCGACCTTGATGATGAAGTCCTCGTTGACATCCCGCTCGGCCTTGCGGCTGGGATCCATCGATCCGTAGATGCGCAGCTGACCCTTGCCGAACTCGTTCTTCCGTTCGATCCGGTAGCGCAGCAGCTCCGCCAGGATGCTGTCATCCTTCGGCACCGTGACCGGCAGGAACTCGAGGTTCACCTTGCCGCGCGAGACGACGATGCCACGATGCACCGTCCCCTCCCCGTCCCGGTAGAGCGAGATGGACCCGAGATCGTGCTGACGCGCCTCCTGGATCGCGGAGATGATGTTGCCCGACAGGATCTGCACCGGCAGCTGACGGGTCAGCATGGCCGACTGGTCGAACTCCCGCATGAAGCGTTCGTTCGGCCCTTCGGACAATCCGGTCATGAAGCGGACGCGCCCGGCGCCGCCGCGCATGACGCCCCAGAGGGAGGTGATCGTGGGCTTCGAATCCCCCGGGGAAACGGTACGGATCCGGTATGCGCCGGCGGTGTCGAACAGATAGCCCTCGCTCGGCGGCACGAGGCCGACGATGACGCGGGTCATCTCGGCGTTCTCGTCCTCGAAGCTCGGGAACCGCATCGCCACACCGGGTTTCATGTTCTCCAGCAGCCATTGCAGGTCGGTCAGGTGGCCGTGGCGGTTGCGGAACTTGGATCCGGCCGTATCCGGCGCGGCCAGGGCTTCCTCGATCGACATGCCCTCGAGGAGATAGGCACGCAGCATCAGCGGCAGGTTCTGCTCGATGCGGTCGGCCCAGCCCTGGAAACCGTCGGTGCCATAGAGCCGCTGGCATTCCTCCACCGCGCTCAGCAGGTCCTCGCCGGTCCAGGCCCGTTCGCTGAAGTGATGGATGCCGGTGGAGAGGTAGAGCGGCGCGGTGAAGGCCGAGCTGTCGAGGTTGCCGGCCTCCCGCTCCTCACCGGAGAAGAGGTCGGAATCGCGCATCTCGATGAAGCCGCCGAGCTGCTTGGGCCTGAGCGGGTTGGCATTGCGCGAGTCGAGCTCCTCGATCATCGCCTCGAATTCCACGGTGATGCGGCTGACCAGCTCCGCCTGATCCCGTGCCGACAGGGACAGCGAGCGCGACAGGACCTTGTTGGCAAGCGACAGGATTGCGGTGCCATCCCCGGCACCTTCGTCCATGCGGTCGTTTCCGGCCTCCTGGTTCTCGTCCCGCGCCTCTTCTGCGAATTCGGGGAATCCGAGACGGCGCGCCATGCCGGGCATGGCCACGAGCACGTTGCGGGTCGCCGCGTCGCCGACCTTGTTGAGGAGATCCGGGACGTCGTCGATCAGCATCGGGTGCGCGCGATTGCCGTCGACGCTGGCGCCCAGCATCCGCAGCTTGACGTTGCGCTGCTGCATGATGCGCATCTCCGGGGTCAGGCCGGTGACGACCGAGGTCACCCGCGGACGTGCCACCTGGCCGTAGCGGTTGCCGCGTCCGAGGCCCTGGACATACTTGATCGGGTCGAGGGGCGGTTCGAACTCGAGCATGGTCCTGGGGCGCTGGTCGGCATATTCCGGCGCGGCGTGGAAGGACCCCCCCGTGGAGCCGGCGGCGTTGTAGACCATCACGTCCAGATCGCCGCTGTTGAAGGCATCGATGGTCGCCTGGCGATCACGGTTCATCCTGCGCTGGATGCGGCCGTCGCGGTAGCACAGCGTCCGCCCCGAGATCTCGCCCACGCCGACGCCATGCGCCTCGAGGCGCTCGATGACGGCATCGATCGGCGAGACCGGCAGGTCGAACGGCATCTGCTCGATCCGGTCGCGCACGTTGCGATAGGCCTCCATGACGTCGGGGTAGAGATCCCGCGCATCCACGACATCGCCATCCTGGCGGATGCGGTAGATGGATTCGTGGATCCTCTGGATCTGGTCGCGCAGCGTCAGGCCGGTGGCGGCCTCCATCCTCTCCTCGCTGATCTTCCCGGTCTCGTCGCGGGCCATCTCCGTCAGAAGGGCCGCGTTGGTCGAATGGAAGGTGATCAGCGGCTTGCGCCCCTCGCGGATCTCGTCGAGCGCCTGATCGACCAGCTGGTCGACCTTGATGGCGTTCACCGCGATCCTGGCGAGGTTGGACAGGGGCGCGCCGACACCCACCGAATACTGGTTCATCTCGTTGCTCATCGCCCGCGCGGCATTGCGGTCGATACCGCGCTGAAGCGCCTGGAAATAGGCGACCGACTGGGCCCGGTTGACATGCTGACCCACCGTGGAGGAGGCATCGATCATCATCTCCACGACCGGGGAGAACTCGTCCATGATGCGCTGGTATTCGGTGATCTTCTCGGCATCCGGCAGCGAGACATGGAATTCGATGTTGGACAGGTCATGGTCGCGCCGGATCAGGACGCCGTCCTGGGCGAGCATGGTGGTGAAGCTCTCCAGGGCCACCTCGCCGCCCTTGGTGACGCTCTCGAAGATGTCCTCGGGCGCGGTCGCGGGGAGCAGCGGCCGGTAGAGATCGATGCCCTGCGAGGATCGCGCGAAGGTCGCGGTTCCGAACACCACGTTCGCGGCGCCGGCGCGGGCGATCATCCTGCGCAGGTTGCGGCCGACGTTGGAGCGCGGATTGAGGGCGTTGTGAGCCTCGTCGCAGACGATCAGCGTGTTCTCGTCGATGCTGTCGAGGAATGCCTCGCGATCATCACCTTCGCGGAAGTTGAACTGCGAATAGGTGGTGATCATGATGTCCGCGTCTTCCGGCCAGCGGCCGGATTGCTGGATGCGCTTGCGCTCCTGCGGCGGCAGGGAGGAGATCTCGGCGGGGCCGGCGATGCCGCTGACCGGATCGACCCGCGTATAGTTGAAGTGCGAGCCCACCGAGAGGAAGGCGACACCCATCTCCCCTTCCGACTTTCCGCCTGCCTTCACATCGACCGGGCGCACCCCGACCCCGACCAGGTCGCGCACGACGTCACGGACGTTGATCTGCCCGGACTCGGTGAAATACAGGACCCGCTTGCCGGAGGAGCGCACCTCGCCGGCGGCGATGGCGGCGAGGGTGCGGCCCTTGCCGATGCCGGTCTGGTCGGCCACGAGGAAACCGCGGTTGCGGCCGGCCGCGTGCCGGCGCATGGCCACCGCATCGACCTGCTCGGAAGTGAGGTGGCGGCCGAGATCTTCCATGGAGAGGCCGAGGCCGTAGGCGACGGAGGCGTCGATACCCCCCGCTTCCTCGAGATCCCGACGCAGGCGATCGAGCGCCATGGTCGTGGCGCCCTCGATCGCGATCGGCAGCATGGTGAAGGGCTCCGTGACGCGCGACAGCGGCATGTAGGGGCGCTGGCGCCGGTTCTCCTCCCGGGCATCCTCGGTTTCGGTGTCCTTCTCCTCCAGCCCCTTGTGGTAGTCGCGGATGCGCGCCCTCGCGCGCAGGGTTTCGCGCTCGAAGGTCCGGAGATCGTCGGAGGTGAGGATGGAGAAGGTCCGCATCGCCGCCTGCGGGACCGCCTCGAGCGGCTCGGGGCGCTTCGCGCCGATGGCCATCAGGGTCACCGGCTCCTCGTCCTGGACGCCGGTCGCGACGGCGGAGGTGATCTCGGCCACGCATTCGAGGGCATAGCGGCGACCGAGATCGTTGCGCAGGGACTCGATGTCCGGGGATCCCGCGGACCCGGGGATCAGAAGGATCGTGTGACCGTCGTCGGGGCGGGCGTGCAGCAGGTTGACGGCATAGTCCTTCATGCCGCCATCGGGAACATCCGACAGGTCATGGACCTGGTGGGCGGCGCCGTCATCCCGAGATCTCGGAAGCGCGGCCGACAGGACGTCGTTTCCGCGGATGTTGAACATCGTTCCGTCGGACTGCAGGCGCCGGAGCACCGCGCCGAGGGAGGGAGACGGGGCGATTCCGGCATTGCCGGCCAGGACCCGGGACAGGGTGTAGGAGGTTGCCGAGCCCAGTCGCAGTGCGGCCTGCAGGGCCTCGGCACTCCCCGACCCGCGGATCGCCTCCTCGCCGATCTGCCTGACCATGGACAGGCCGACGCGACGGGCCGCCTCGTCGCGCGGCATCTCCAGCCGGCCATGCGGACCTTCCTCGAGCGCCGCATCGAGGACCTGGTCGAAATCGGCCACATGCAGGGTTCCCTTCCCGGCCATGACCAGGAGGGATCCGGCAATGGCTTCCAGGTCTCCCGGACGCGCGGCGCGCAGGAACATCGTGTGCTGGGTGTCGAGGCGCTCGGACACGAAGGACGAGGCGCCGTTCTCGGAGCGCACCTTGCGGTAGTAGCGACCCTCGTTGTCACGCACCACGGCTTCGCCGCGGATGTTGAGGCCGATCTGGACCACGGTCTCCGGGTCCGGCTGGTCCGGACGCCGTTCCCGCGGCTTTCCGGGCGAGACCCTGGGGGACAGCGGGATCGTATAGTTCGGGCCCGTCATCTCCGACTTCAGGAGCGCGAAGGCGCGCGCGCCGAAGATCTCGGCCATCTTGCGGATCGGTGTCTCGGGGCGTCCGCTTTCATCGATGAGGGCCCGGAACAGACCGCGGTCGTTCACCTGCCTGAAGCCACACTCCAGCGCCTTTTCGCCGATCTCCGAAAGGCGGCTGCGGTCCTTCACGATCAGCAGGAGGGCAGCCTGTCCACCGGGTGTGACAGCCCTCTTCAGGGCCGCTGCATCATCCTCGAATTTCATCCAGACAACGTAGTCCTTCGGATCCTTGCGGCTCATCACGTCACCTTCCGGTTCTGGTTGTCACATCTTCCGCCGAGGCCGTGAAAGATCAAAGCCCGCCGGCGGCCGGCATCGGTTGCCGAAAGCAAGGAAAGGGGCGGCCGAAGCCGCCCCATCCTGTCTCGTCGTGGCTGTCCGGAGCGCCGGATTACCGGGGATCGATCTCGTCGCCGATGTCGTCCAGCATGTCGTCGATGTCCTCGATCTCGAGGTCATCGCCGGCATTCGCGGCGGTCTCCTCGACCGCTTTCGGAGTCTCGGCGGCGGCCGGCGCTTCGGTGGCAGCGGCAGGGGCCTCCTTGACGGCGGCCTTGTCCCCCGACAGGATATTCGCAGCGATTTCCTTGAGGGCCTCGGGAAGCTCCTCGTAGTAGCGCGCGCGGATCGCCTCGAAGGCCTTCACGGGCAGGAACGGCGCCGCCGCGGTCGTCGCGAAGGTCTTGGTGATCATGACATCGCTGGTCTCCGGGTTGTCCCGGTCGTAGGGCAGCGTCAGGAAGCCGCCGGAGACATAGCCCATCGCCGGACGGCCCTGCTGGCCGGCATCGGGGGTGACGGTCAGCGTCACGCCCTGGGCGTCCAGGAAGGCCTTGATGTCGCGATCCTCGACGCCGGCGAAGCCCTTGGCCTGGTACTTCTCCTTCGCATCCTCGTTGGCCTGCGCCTTGAAGGCGTCGATCACGGCCTTCTTGTCCGCCTCGGTCTCCAGACGGTTGAAGGCGCCGGCGAAGCGGCCGGCCAGAGGGGTCAGCATGAACATCGAGGGGTCGACGGGACCACCACGGCCACGCTCCTCGAGCTTCTCCTCGACCGCGGCCCAGGTCTCGTTGCCGACACGGATGCCCTGCGTGGGGACCACCGAGATGCCGTTGCTCTTCAGGACCTCGCCGAACACCTCCTCGAGGCTCTGGCCGAGGTTCTTCTCGAACTCCTCGAAGCGCTCGGCACCGCTCTCCCGGACATAGCCGTCTTCGGTCTTGCGGTTGCGGGTGTAGTAGGAGACCTCGATCGGCTCGCCATCGTCGCCGACGGTGGCGAGGGTGACGCCGCCGCGATCGTCGAAGGCCTTGATCATCGCAGCCTTCATGGACTCGGCGTCACGCGCGAAGGTCTCGTTTTCCACATCGGCGATGGCGACGCTCGCCCACCGCTCGCCGTTGTCGCGGTTCTGGATGACGTTCAGCCGGAAGGTGCTGCCGAGATGGGCCGTCTGGCCGTCGCTGTGCGGCTTGGGCTGGAAGGTCTTGGCCCAGCGGACATCGTAGAAGTCGTTCTTGTCCTTCCGGGTGAGCCCTTCGACCTGCACCGTGCCGCCGGGCATGCCGTCCTTGGGCAGATCGACCTTCGTGCGCCCCTTCATCAGCCCTTCCGCGGACAGCTGGCGCTGGTCGACATCATTGTTCAGGCGGATCCTGATCTCCTCTCCGGCACCGACACCCACCAGGATCTTGCCCGTGAAGGTGTTGGAGGCGGTGTCGACCGACTGGACCTCCACGATGGCACGGCCGCGCGGCGCCGCCTGCCGTTTTCCCCGCGCCTTGTTGAGCGCATCCTTGATGTTGACCATGGTTTTCAGTTCCCGTGTTGAAGGTGTCCGAAGCGCGGCATGCGCCTGACATCCCGAATATCGCAGTGCGCCCTGAAAGGCGCAAAGCCTTTTTCTCAGGCTGAACGAAGTTTTTTCGCACCCTTGCCCTGCTTCGTCATGCGGTCGATGAAGGCCGAGCAGGCCCGCCCGTCCTTGCGCATCTCCTCCGTCAACTCGGCACCGTTCTCCGACGCGAGACGCTCGGCGAAGGCAAGCTGCTTCTCGCTCGGCGGACGGGCCGGCGCCTTCTTCATGGCGCCGTCGATCCAGCGCGACAGGGTGGCGGCATCCTTCAGGACCTCGGCGGGAAGGTCGAGGCCGGCGCGTTCGGAGAGGGACCTGGCCAGCTGCACCTGTTTCTCGCTGGGCAGCCGCGGCCCCCCGCCCTCCTGCTGCTGTCGCGCGCCGAGATGCTCGTCCAGAAAGGCCCGGCAGGCAGCGGCATCGGACAGGACCCCCTTCGGCAGCTTGACGCCCTTCCGTTCGGCCACCGATTTCGCGGCGGCCACCATGCGTTCCGTGGGTTTTCCGCCCTTCCCGATGGCGATGGTCACCTGACCCTTTCGGGCCACGATCGCCGCGAGCTCCTTCTTCGTGTCCGACAGGATCGTCAGGACCGCCTTCTCCGACGTCACGCGTCCCTTCTCGACGCCATCGAACACGGTCTCCCAGAGGGCCGTCCGGCCGGGATCGACGACATTGGGACAGACCTCCCGCAGCGTCCGCCACAAGGTCATGCCTCCGGCGGTCGGCATCAGTGTCTTGCCCTTCTCGACGATCTGTCCCTGCGCCTTGAGCCCCTTGAGCACCTCGCCCCGCGTGGCCGGCGTGCCGATGCCCTTGGCCTCCCTGAGGCGTTCCCGCATCTCGCCCGGAGGCACCAGGCGCCAGGCCTCCTGCATGACCTTGATCAGGGCGCCTTCCGTGTAGCGCGCCGGCGGCTTCGTCGTGACGGTCCGCAGCCGTGCCTCTTCGACCAGACCGGTTTCCCCGGACTTCACGGCAGGCAGTTCGGCGGGCGCATCCTTCTCGACCCGGCCTCCGAGGATCTCCTTCCACCCGGACACCAGGGGTACGCGGCCACTGGTCCGGAAGCTCCAGTCATGCCCCTTCCAGGCATGATCCATCTCCACCGTGGTCTGGCGGTATTCATGGTCGGGCGCGAGGGCAGCCATGTAGTGACGGGCGATCACGTCGAACAGCCTGGCTTCGTCCGGCGTCAGCGCCGGGACCGCGCGTGCGAAGGTATCCGCGGTGTTGACGTTCGGGATGATCGCGTAGTGGGAGAACCCCTCCAGGGCCTTGTCGCAGAAATGCCCGCTCTTGCCCTTGCGGATCACCGGAGACCCGAGAAGGCGGGCGTGGCCGGAGAACTCCCCGAGGCGCAACAGCGCTCCGAGGAGCTTCGGGACGTCCTGGATGTTGTTCTCCGGAAGGTATTTCGCTTCGCCGCGCGGGTAGGTGATCAGGGTGCGCTCCGAATAGAGCTTCTGCGCGATATCGAGGGTCTTCTCGCCCGACCAGCCGAACCGGGCCGAAGCCGTGGCCTGCAGCGCGGTCAGGTCGAGCAGCTTCGGCGGCCCCTGCTTCTTGCGCTCGGCTTTCGCGCGCACCGGCTGACGGCTTCCCTTGACCGACTGGGCGAGGGCCTGGGCGATCTCCCGCTTCATGATCTTGCCCCGGAGCGGTTCCATCTCCTCCAGGGCGGCCTCGGTCTCCTCGACCTCCTCCCCGTCCCCCTCCTCGGCATCCTGCTCCTTCAGCAGCGAGCGCGGAAGCCGGGTGCAGGACAGCGTCAGCTGGCCGGCAGCGACGCGGACGTCGGCGTCGACCTCGAAATAGTCCTGCGGCCTGAAGTTCTCGATCTCGTCCTCGCGCTTGCACAGGATCCCGAGGACCGGGGTCTTGACCCGGCCGATCCCGATCGCGCCCTTGGTTCCCGGTGCCTTCAGGATGCAGGTCGCCGTCCGGGTGAGCGACAGGTTCGATGTCTGGTCGGCCTGCTCCCGGGCCCGGCCAGCCTCGTAGAGGCCGTGGAACTCGGCATTGGGCTTCAGGCGCCCGAAGGCATCCTGCAGGCTCTTCGGATCCTCGGCATTGAAGATCGCACGGAGAACCTCCCCCTTGAAGCCGATGTGATCGACGATCTCCTGCCCGATCAGCTGCCCCTCCCGGTCGCAGTCCGTGGCGATGATGATCCGGTCCGCTCCGCGCGCGGCCGCCGCGATCGCCTCGTAATACCTCCGCGTCGCCGCGATCACCTTCTTCTCGTAGAAGCGCCCCGGCCAGAGCAGGCCCGGAGACCATTTCTCGGCCCATTCCTGGCGAACCTCGTCGGGCTCCTTGAGGGTGAGGATATGCCCTGCCGCTGGCAGGACCTCGCCGTGACGGTTGCCGATGGCGGCGCGGATGGACCGTGCCTGTGAGGGCTTTTCGCAGATGACGATGCTCTTCAAGATGCTCTCCGGAAAGTCGCCGAGCCGTTCACGGACCGGGTTTGAATTCATTTTCGCACACCATATACCGATCGAGAGGGGCCCGGCAATCTTCGAAGAACATCCTGTCGAAATCCCGGAAGACGGTATCCCGATCCGCTTCGGGCGTCCGCCTGAGCACCTGCGCGGAGCGCATCTCCACCAGGGCCAGCGTCACCGCGGCCGCCATCGGAAAGCCCGCCAGTACGTGGCAGGAGGCCGCGCGAACCATGACGTCACCGCGCCGAAGGCGCCCTTCCGGGGAAAATGACCCGCGCAGGTCCTGATCGGGCCGGTGCGGGCCATCCTCGCCGGTCTCCGCGAGATAGAGGGCCTCGAGACGATCGGCCGTCTCGAGGATGGCGGCCATCCGGGGTCCGATGACCAGTTCGGCCCCGGCGGCGTGAAGCCGCGCCGGCCTGTCGGGGTGTTCGCGACGGATCACCGCCTCCAGCGACGCCCGGAGGCGGTGGAAGGCGCCCCGGGAGAGATCGGGCAGGCCCTCCTCCTGCGCCCGCTCCAGGACCCAGTCCCCATAGCCCGGAAACACGTCCGCCATCATCCTGGGCGACATGCCGGGCCTCGCGAAGAAGGCCTCGGCATCGGTCAGCATTTCGGTCTCGCTGTCGACGACCATGGCCTCGACGGCGGCCTGCGACAACCGTACGCCGAAACACATCGCGTCGGACATCTCGCCGGCGAGCCACGCCGAAAGGTCGCGCGACGGCGCAGCCGGCGGCGGCGCAGGCAGCAGGAGTCCCGGCGCGAAACCGATCACGCCGGCACGCTCGTCCCGGAACAGGAGGCGATCGGTGCCGCGCGACAGCCCGTCCGGCAGCTCCGGGGAGGGTCCCGGCACGGACATCGGCGCCACCGGCACCCCCGGCGCTTGCGGTTCTCCGGCATCGCCCGCATCCGCCACCCCGTCCGCCGGCGGGACCGGGTCCTGCGCCGGCACGGACGTCCCGGCGCCGAGGATGGCGCGCTCGATGGTGCGGGCAAGATCCATCATCCCGCTTTCGTAATCCTCGGCGCGGCGTGCGTCGATGCTCATCCGCACATGCAGGATGAGCCTCCAGAACCGGGCGTCATCGGCGACATCGTAGCGATCCGCCTCGGGCAGGAAGGCGATCAGTTCCTTCTGCAATGCCTGCCGCGCCGGAAGGTCCGGAAGGTTTTCCAGGAAGAACTGCTTCTCGTTCGACCGCTTCAGAAGATCCCGGATCACCTCCGTGAGCGTGCGTTCCTCCATGGTCAACTTCCGGGAGCCTGGAGGGGCAGGCTCATCTGCACCTCCGTGTCGGCTGGGGCCCGGATGGCCACCGCCATTTCAGATGCAGGATCCTCCTCGATCCCGTCTCCGGAAGCCTTCCGGGGCGGGGGCGTACCGGCGCGCCTGCCGAAGCGGAAGGTGTTGAGCGCTTTCTCGTCGGTTTCCATCTTGCGGATCAGTCCCAGTCCGACGTTGAGATCATGGGACTCCGGAACGAACAGGTAGCCGATATCGCAGGGCTTCTCCTGGCCGATCCGCCAGATGCGGTCCTCGATCTGGGACATGTTCGCCGGTGTCCAGTCGGGCTCGGCGATGCGCATCCGGTGCGACGCCGTCAGGGTGATGCCGCTGGCGCCCGACAGGGACATCAGGAAGACGCGCGCCTCCGGATCGCTCTCGAAACGGTCGACGATCTCCTGGCGCTTGCGGGCGCTGGAGATGGATCCGTCATAGACCAGAACACCATTCGGAAAGGTCTTCCGGATCTCCCCCGCCATGCGGGAGATGACATCCTTGTGGTGCGCGAAAACAACGGTCTTCCGGCGCTCCTCGGGAGCGAACTCGTCATCCTCCTGGAGTTCCTCGGCAATGAACCTCGCCATGTAGGGGGCCTTCAGGCGGCCGAGGTTCGCGCGCACCCGCGCCCCTTCGGTGAAATGCGGGCTTCCGGGCGCAATGCCGCAGATCGTGTCGATGACCTCGCGGGCGGGCATCGATCGGCCGACACGGGCCGCACCGGAGCCTGCGGCGACCTTCTGCGCCAGCGCCTCGATATCGGCATCGACCTCCGCGAGGGCCTTGCGGTCTTCCGCCGACAGCCGGAACGGCAATTCGATGGGCGTGCGGAATTTCGGCGGCAGATCGGTATCGCGCTTCAACCTGCGCACGAAGGAGCCGGACCCCCGCATCCGCATCTGAAGCTCCATCTCCCGGATCGGATCCCCGGGGAGCTCGATATCGACCGTGAATTCCCGCCCCGCGCGCGACATCTTCTTCTTCATGTGGCGCGGCGGCTGGTAGCGGTTCAGGAAGGCCCGGTAGGCCGCCGGCCCCCTGCCCCAGATATCGGGACGGGTGGATGTCAGGAGCGGCCAGAGATCCGAGATCCGGTTCGGCTTCGGCGTGCCGGACATGTGGATCAACTGCCCGCCCTCGGCCAGCGGAACGGCCGGCACGCCGGGATCCGCGTTGACCACGTCCCCCAGCAGCGCCTGGGTCCGCTTGGCCTCCGGATTCTTCATGTTGTGGGCCTCATCGCCCAGCACGAGATCCCATCTGCGGGACTGGATGTTCGCCCTGTGTCGATCGAGGATGTCGTAGTTGATGACGACGATGTCCGTATCGGGAAAGTCGTTGCCCTCGGCATGGGCGACCGAGAGTTCCCCGTTGACCTTCCACTTGAGGATCTCCCGGACCCACTTCAGCCGCATGTTCGCCTGGCAGACGACCAGGACGTTCTTCGCGTCCGGCCGGGCATTGAGGACGCCGATCCCCTGGATGGTCTTCCCCAGCCCCATGTCATCGGCGAGAATCCCCGATCGCGCGTTGCCCGAGAAGTTCCGGATGCCGGCCATCTGGAAGGGAAGATAGGCAACGTCTTCGGGTGCCGGCGTGTCGAAGTTCTCGGGCGGCTCATGCGACCTGCTCAGGCGGATCGCCGCCGACGCCTCTGCCAGCCGCCGGCCCATGACCGCCCGCGCCGCCGGCACCATGAGATGCTCGAGGTTCCCGGCGATGAAGGGGTCACCGGTGACATAGGGCGCGGTGCCGAATCGTTGTCGCACCGATTCGCCGATTTTTTCGAGGGGAAGCCATCCGGCGCCTTCGAGGTAGGCGCGGCGCGATGCGTTGTCTTCGTCGCAATTTGCGATGAATGTGCGACGGCCCGCCTCGACGCGCAGTGGCGCCGCCCCGGCCGAGCGCTCCCGGGACCGGCCGATGAAGCGCTCGAGGCCGTCTTCGGGCAGGACTTCGCGCACCGGCGCAAGCGCCTTCTCCGCGGTGTCCTTCGCGATCTTCACGCCATACTTCGAGGCCAGCAGGCCGGCGAGGTACCACGGCGGCGGGACCGGTGCGGGCCGGGTCGCCCAGACAGCCCTGTCAGGATCATCGCTGATATCCTCAAGCCCCTGAAGTACAAGGAACTTGCCGAGCTTTCCAGGGAAGATCTCGCGCGGTCCATGGACCACGATGTTCCACAGGTCCGGACCGACCTTGCCACGCGGCTCGCGGCGCTTGATGGCGATGAAGACACTCATGAAGGACCCTCCGAAGGACAGGTTATTCGCAAGCTGCGAAAGACGCGAGACCCAATCCGACACGGGCTGTGGACGCCGGCGCGCGAGAGCTGTCCGCCATTCTTGTTCTATTTTTGTTCCCAATTCCGGCGACAGTCTTCTCAATCAAAGGTTGTATTTTGAGCCGCCAAGAACGCTTCCATCATCACGAAGAAAAATATGGACACTCAAAGTTGTCGCATGTAGAAAAAATACGAATCACTTGGAATTGGTCGGGCGCTCGACGACCTGCAGGGCCGGTTGACCCGGGAGATCGAAGACCGACAGGCGTGCGGCGGCCGCACGCTGCGATGAGCTTGCGATGGGAGAGGCGAGATGGAAGACGTGATCGATCGGATATCGGAGAACATGATCTCCGGAGGGGACGGCGGGAAGTCGTCCTGGAAGGACCTGCTGGGCGGAACATCGCTCGGCTATGCCGTTCTCGAGGTCACGCCATCCATGGCCGTGGAGATGCTCGAGAACCCCGTCCGTTCGGCGCGGAGCGATGCGAAATCCCAGACCCGCTATGCCGAGGCGATGCGCTCGGGCGGCTGGATCTACAACGCCATGCCGATCATCTTCTCCCGTGACGGCATCCTTCTGGACGGATACCAGCGGCTGAACGCCTGCCTGCAGGCCAACAGCAGCTTCCGCACCCTGGTGGCCTTCAATGTCAACGAAGACACGCTGCACAGCATGGACCAGCAGCGCAGCCGGACCTTCGCGAACGTGCTGGAGGCCCGCGGCTTCAACCAGGGCACCACGATCAGCACCGTCCTGAGCAAGCTGATCCGGATCGAGAACGGGACGCTGAAGCTCGTGGGCAGCCCGATCGGCTGGCTGCGCCTGGAGGCCGTGTTCGAAGGCAATCCCGAGATCGTCGACGCGCTCGAGCTGTCGAATGCCTTCGATGGTGTGAAGTTCTCCCTGGTCGCGCGCACGGTATTCTGCTTCATGGCCCTGAAGGCCGGTCATGGAGAACGTCTGCGCGCCTTCCTGACCGACATGACCGACATGAACCAGACCTCGCACAACCCCGCGCGCATGGTCGACAATGTCATCGACACGATCAAGAAGAACACGCGTCAGCGTGACGTGGACATGGAGATCGCGCTGCTGATCCTGGCCTTCAACGACTACCTCCGCGACTTCCGGCCGACCGAGGCCTACAGCTGGACGCCGGACTTCGGCAAGGGCGTGAAACTGCGCAGGAATGGCCGGCCGGTCAGCATGGCCCAGGCCAACAAGAAGGCCCCACCGAACTGCGGGCTTCCGGAGATGCTCGGGTTCACCGGAACCGAGAACGCGAAGATCCTCAATGTCGAGGAGAATGACTGGGGATATTTCCACGGCCGGACCGCCAACATGCTCAAGAGTGCCGCCGGCATCCGGGGTGGCGAGGGTGTCTATCATTTCGAGCTGGACCCCGAGACCGCGCGGGAATGGATGGCGAAGTTCAACAAGGTCAACCGCAACATCCAGAAGAACCATGTGGCCAGGATGGTCAGCGACATCCGCAAGGGCCTGTGGATGGTGAACGCCCAGCCGATCTGCTTCCACGGCAATCCGTTCGATCCGGATGCCGCGGAGGAGACGCGGATGATCAACGGCCAGCACCGCCTGCAGGCCTGCATCGAGGCCGACATCCCGATCGAGATCGTGGTCGCGACCGGTGTTCCCGACGAGGCTTTCGCGACCTATGACGTCCATGCCCGGCGCAGCAAGATCGTGACCAGCGGAGATCCCCGCGTCCTCGAGTCCGCCGCCGTGTTCCAGTGGCGCAAGGAGCTCGGCAAGGAGCCCTGGGCGGACGACCGGCCGACCAACATGGAGATCAGCCAGATCATCGACAGGTATCCGGAGATGTCGGAATACTATCGGCTGACGCGGATCAAGGACAAGCACTCGTCGACCTCCCTGGTCCAGCTTTCCACTGCCGGCGTGATGACCTTCTTCATGCTGCACATCCACCAGGACGACCCGGAGCTCGCGACCCAGTTCATCGAAGAGCTGCGCAGCGGCCTCCACATCTCCCCCGACAATCCGGTGAGCAAGGCCCGCAACAAGCTGGTGTCGACCAACCGTGTCGGAGAGCGCATGTCCCGCAAGGAATCGCTGCGCTTCCTGATGGAGCTCTGGAACAGCTACAAGAAATGGAGTCATCGGCAGAGGCAGCTCGATCTCAAGGTCGAGAAGGACTGACAAAGCCGACCCGGGGCGGGCATGGGGCTTCCTGGAGCGGGCGGGTGATCACACCCGCCCGTTCTCCTTGCGGACGCGCGGATCAGAAGCGCAGGGCATCCGGAGGCGCGATCAGGGATGCCGAGCCCTCGCGGGACAGGATCTGCTCGGGCCATGCGGCGACGAGGGGACGTATCCGGATCTCGGAGGCCGCGATGCCTTCGGCGTGGATCAGGTGCTGTCCCACGGAGAGATCGCCGTCCGGAACCGTGATCTCCGGCGGAAGAACCTCGCCGAAACTGCCCTGCCAGGCGCCGGCCGCCACGGCATGGGTTGCCAGCGCCGCACTCCAGTCGGCGCTGGCGCCAAGCTGTGACAGCCCTGCCACGACACGCCCCCAGGTCTCCCGGATCCCTTCATCCGCGTCGATGACGCCGCGGGCGTAGCTGCGCACAGCCTCGGTGCCCCAGCCACCGGAAGCGACCATCTCCCGGCCTTCGGACCGGCTGTCCGAGATGCGCTCCTGCGGGATATGGTCGGCAAGATCGCGAAGACGGACACGTATCAGGACCATGTCGGCCGCGTCGCGTCCGGAGGAAAGCTTCTCGCCTTCCGGGAGCTGTTCGTTCATCCCGAGGATGCGCGCGTAATGCCCACCGAAGATCTCGGCCCGAAGCATGTCGAATGTCGGGGTGTCGATGCTGTCGGCGCTTGCATCTTTCGATCCGTGAGGTATTTGCAGCGCGGCTCCTGCGGCAAGCGCGATGACGGCGGATGCCATGATCTTCTTCAATCCGATACGGGTCATGGATCCCTCCTTGTCCGGGGCCGCGAAAAGCTCCGACCCGCCTGTATCGGGAGGGTCCCACACCGACCTGAAAATCCTGTGGGACCTGTGGTCCTGCGGGGCGGAAAACATGCCCCCCGAAAGGATCCCCTTGTCGTTTTCACAGCTTCGGCGTCCCATCGCGATACGGATCACCTGCAGATCGGAGGCGCACCATGGATATCGACGGAGCGGCACGGGCCACGCTGGAGCTCGCGCGGAAGCATGCGGATGCCTGGCGCGAACCCTCGCTGCCCGAGATGTCCCTCGATCACCTCGAGGGCATGATGAAGCGCTGGCCCCATGACGGCAGCGCCACGAAGCAGTGCCGCTGGCTGGGCTGGATGCAGGCGACCGTCGTGGCCATGGCCGCGCCCCATGTCACGCTGGAGGACATGAAGCGGATCAACGCCGCGCATGCGCGCGACATCTCCCCCCAGGAGCGGCTGGATGGCAGGCGCAGGGCCGTTGCGGACCGGACCTTCGAGGACCATGACTTCGGCGAGGGCATCCATGTCGCCGATGCGTCGGGATGGTCGATGGTCTGCGGGCAGTTCCGGCGCGATGTGTTCTTCGAGGATCCCGACGGCGGCGACAGCCTGGCGGGCCGGTTCTCCATCCTGTTCCGCCTGGGTTGCGAAGAGGTCGAGCGGATCGAGATCGAGCTGCCGGACACGCTCCTCAAGACGCTCGATCGGCGCGCCGCGGCTTGCGAGGATCTCCAGCCTGCGCCCTGAGGCGTGGTGTCCGCGCATTCAGCGGAAGATCCGACCCAGAAGCCGGCCGGTGGCGCGACCGGTCACCCGACGTGCCACCCGACGACCGATGCGGCCTTTCCGGACGGCCTGGATATCGCCGAGAAGGCGTGCAAGCCGGTAGAGAAAGCTTCGCGTCCTGTTGATGCTCATGGTGTCCTCCTTCAGGGTCGGGGTTCGGCCGGGTCCGCTGCGGGTATGGCCGGACATTCCCGGGGACCGGCCGGTTCCTCTGCGGGAGCCGGAGTCATCGGGATATGCATCGTTTTCGCAGCATGCACCGAGACCCTGTCAAGAACCTCCCTGCCCGCCCGGGCGATCCTGGCCAGATCCGGATGGCCCATGACCTGCAGTGTCGCGATGCAGTCCCGGGCCTCCGCATCCGGCAGGCGCTCTCCGGATACGACATCGAGGCCCCTTCGGCGCGCCCAGGGCCCGATGTCGACGATGGCGGATACCTGTTCATCTCCGATCCAGGCAGGGACCGGATCCAGATCCGCGTCGGACAGGCGTGACCAGATGCCGCCACATGGCAGATCGCGGCGGACGGCAAGGTGACCCGGAAGGGCGTGCTGAGCGGAGATCTGCCCGACGGGCCACCAGAGAGAGGTTGCAGGGCAAAGGAAGAGCCCGGCCGAATGCAGCGAACGGATCACCCATGCCGCAGGTCTCATGGCGACGGCCGGAGATCGACGGTCGCCCGCCGCGACTCCCGGATCTCCCGGATGGTGGTCCTGATCCCCGCGGCGATCATGCAGAACCATTCCGTCTCGAAGCGATCCAGCCCATGGGCGCCGGCCTCGACCCTGTCGGCCAGCCCCGCGAGGTAGTCCTCCGTCTTCCTGAGAAAGAGGGGGCGCTCCCACCCGAGGCCGAGGCGTGCCTCCTCCTCCAGCAGCAGCGTGTTGCGCCGTGCCAGTTCGGGCCATGCGAAATCGGCCAGGTCGAGCAGGATCATCCGGTTGTCCTGCCCCGCTTTCGGCGCGTGGGAATGCGTGCTTGCGATCAGCGCCTCCGCCCTGTCATCGGGGCACATCTCGCGCAGCCAGGACACCGATCTCCCGACCGGATCGGGGCCGCCCTGAACCACGTCATGCGCCAGGATCGCCCGGTCCAGGCTCCGGTCATGGTCGAAGCCGAAAACGCGCCCGGCCAGATCGTAGAGGTGAAGCGGATGACTCCAGCCGTGATAACGCCGCCAGGCCTGGGCGTCATGCGCGGCCCTGGCGCAGCTCCACAGCGATGTCCCCTCGAGCTGCGTCCATGGTGTCGTCATCGTCCTTCCTTTCCGCTGTCGGGCAGCCGGGTGATGACCACATGCCAGCATCCGGCATCCTTCCCCCTGTTCTCGGCGCCGGTGATCTCGCACTCCATGCGGTCACCGACATCCGTGAGTTCGGTATCGAGCGCGCAGCAGAGGGCCAGCATGGCGCTGTTCAGCGAAGACGGGGATCCGGGCTGACCGAGAGAGATCTTCAGGGTGGTGTCGTTGATCTTCGCACGAAGATCGCGCGAATAGTAGAACACGCCTGGCGTGAAGCCGGCGAGACGCGAGAGGATCCGTCGCAGGACCCTTTGCGCCAGGTTGGGGCGCGCGAGTGGCCGGGGGTCTTCGGCTGCATTCACGATCCCTCCCCTACCCTGCCCCGGGGCTTCCGTCTCGCGGTCCATGCGTTCGATTTCCGCAAGCAGCAGCGCTGCGGACTTGATGAGGTCGCGGCGGCGCGGACCCGGCTTCCACCAGCGGGCATCCCAGGGCCAGCCGGGCGGAGGGCATGCCGAGGTGCCGCCGATGGCATAGCAGGCCGCCGCGCGCGACAGGACGCCCGGGCCGTGCCCGGCGTCATGCCGTTGATCGAAACCCTCATGCCCGATCTGTCGCTGACGCTCGGCAAGGACCTCCCAGGCGATCGCCTGGGCCCTGGCCGGCATTCCTTCGGTTTCGGGTGGTGCCCCCAGGGCCATCCGGGCAGCCTCGGTCGCCGCTTCCAGTTCGAGGATCGTGACCTCGAAATCCGTCTCGTCGGGAGGGGAGAAATCGGTTGCCTCGATCTGCTCGGCAAGCGCCTCGCCCCAGGTGGCGAGGGCCGCGAGAGATGCCTCGACCGCGCCTGCGCGATCTTCCCCGGAAAGCTCCAGCGCCCCCTCGAGGCGCTTTCCGAACAGAGCGATGGACATCAGGGTGTCGTCGAAACCCTCCGGATCATCGGGAGCCGGACGGCTGACCCGCACCAGCTCCTGTACCGCCCGGACGGCAGCCAGGAGCCGGTGTGCGGCCTTTTCGATACTTCCGGCTTTCTGCGTGGACCTCATGACACACCTCTCAAATCAGGACACCCTTTGCGGGTCGAAGGTCGGACACCACCATCTGCGGCGTCTCGTTGCCGCGAAAGACGTTCACCGAGACGCTCCCCAGGGCATCGACACTGCGGCCGCGAAGATCCTCCACGCGGTCCTGCAGGGGGGTGCCCACGATCCCCCACATCATGCCGTCAATGGCGTCCCTTCCGTCGGACAGGCGAAGCTTGAAATGCTTCTGCTTCAGGATCCGGATATCGGAGATCACGACACCGGACAGCAGGACCCTCGGCTCGGGGTTCGCCGTCCCCCAGGGCGCGACCTGGTCGAGGGATCGGATGGCATCGACGCCGAGATCCGCGAGCCGAAGCGAGAGATCCGCTTCCGACAGGATCCCGTCCTGCCAGTAATCCGTTCGGGAAATGCAGTCATTGGCGAACTCGATGAAGGCCCCGACCTTCTCCGGAAGGATCGTGAGTCCGCCCGCCATCCCATGCCCTCCCCCCTTCACGAGGAGGCCCGCATTGCGGGCGGCAATGATGACATGTCCGATGTCGACCCCGGGAACCGAGCGCGCAGACCCTTTCAGGCTGCCATCATGGGCCCGCGACAGGACGACCGCGGGCGCGTCGAATGCCTCCCGGACGCGTGCCGCGGAGATGCCGACGACACCTTCATGGGCCTCCTCGACGACTGCCAGGGCGAGGCTGCGGTCGATGCCGGCCGCACGGTCTCCGAGGGCGGCTATCGCGCGTTCCGTCGTTGCCGCCTCCATGGCCTTGCGGTCCGCGTTGAGCGCATCGAGCGACCGGGCCTTCTCCAGCGCCAGATCCGGGCAGGACTCGAGAAGAAGCCGGGCCCCGGAGTCCGACGCACCGATCCGCCCGCCGGCATTGATCCGCGGGCCGAAGACCCAGCCGCATTCGCGCTCGGTAAGCGGCGTGTCCGCCGCAAGCCCCGCGACCTCGGCGAGTGCCCGCAGGCCGGGGCGCTCGCGGCGGTTCATCACCCGCAGGCCTTGACGCACGAAAGCCCGGTTCAGGCCCGTCAGCGGCACGACATCGCACACGGTTCCGAGGGCGACGAGATCGAGAAGCCTCATCAGCTCCGGACGGTCTGCCGGTCGACCGTCCTTTCCGTCGAAATACCCGTCCCGCTGCAGCAGGCGCGTCACCGCGATGGTCAGGACGAAGGTCATTCCGGCGGCGCAGAGATGACCGTAGCCCGGGGGTTGATCCTTGCGGTTCGCGTTCACCACGGCCACCGCCTCCGGAAGCCGGTCCTCGGCGGCATGGTGGTCGATCACGACGACATCGAGATCGGCTGCCCGCGCCTCGGCAAGGGGCTCGAACGCGGTAATCCCGGCGTCGAGGACGCAGACCAGCGTGCAGCCATCGGCCTTCATGCCGATGAGTCCGGGGCCGTTCGGGCCATAGCCTTCCCGGATGCGGTCCGGTATGCGAAGCCTGAAATCCGGCCGCCCGCACATCCGCAGGAACCATCCCAGCACGGCCGCGCTGGTGGCGCCATCTGCATCATAGTCCGACCAGATGCCGATCGTCTCGTCCGACCGGATGGCGTCCGCCAGGCGTCGTGCTGCCACCGGCATGTCCAGGAAGATGTCGGGATCCGGCATCAGGTCGCGCAGCTTGGGGTCAAGGAAGACGGCATGGCTGTCGCGGTCGAGGCCGCGCGACGCCATCAGGCGCGCGGCGATGGGCGCGACGCCGGCGGCGCGCAACCTTGCGGTGGCGCCCGGGTCGGCGGGAAGGACCTGCCAGCGACGCCCCGAGATCGATCGTGCATCGGTTTCCGGATTGTCGCGCATGGCAGGTCCTCCTGATGCTGCCGGCAATGGCCTCAGCCCATGCCCAGGGCGCCCTTGTAGAGATCGAGGAGCGCCTCCTCCTCGGCGATCTCGTCGGGCGATTTCTTCCGCAGCGCGATCACTTTTCGCATGACGGCGGTGTCGTAGCCCCGCGCCTTCGCCTCGGCCATGACCTCCTTCTGCTGCTCGGAGAGGTCCTTCTTCTGCTCCTCGAGGCTCTCGTACTGCTCGATGAACTGCCGGAGCTCCTGGGCCGTTACCGAGAACGCATCTTTTTCACTCATGCGTGGATCCTCTCCATGTCGATGCCGTGGACAGCGGAGGCGTCACTGCCTGGACCGCCGGACTCTTTTGCGGGAATTACCTGATCGCCGAAAAAAAATCACGGCCAGGATAGCGTCCCGAGATCAGGGTAGCAAGTTTTTTCGCAGGCTCACAACGGCAGTCGGCGGCCCCGGGGCCGCCGATCGGTGGATAACTCCCGGCGTGGGGGTCAGAAGCTGAGGTGATCGACCTCCACGCTCCAGTCCTCCTCGAGTCTTGCCCGGATCTCGTTGAGTTCGACCCCCATCACCTCGGCGCGCGCCTGGCGGCCGAAGTCGGTATCCAGGATCCGGCAGGCCATCCAGAGCCGCCCGAGCGTCAAATCGTCGAGATCATGCAGGAAGTCCTCATAGGCCGCGCGCCCCGGGAAGCCCATCGCGGCCCCCCGGAATTCCCGAAGCAGGATGCGGTCGCGGCCGGGCTCGAGAAGATCGAAGCTGCAGGTGAGTTCGCCATCGAGATCGAAGAGATCCACATCCGTGTCGAGCCATGGGCGCAGGGCATTCTCGCAAGCCTGGTGGAAGACGGCGACATCCTCCTCGAGGAGATCCTTCCAGCGCGCATCGTACTCCTGGGAGACCTCATGGGCGCCGGCACCGGAGCGATCCCAGGGGAAGTCCATCCGGATGTCCCATGACAGGAAGAGCCGGTCCCCGAGAGCATCGAGCGGACGGCTCATCATCTCGGAGATCATCCCGGACCGGGTTGTCATCGGCAGGGCGTAGAGCCCCGCGGCATCGACATCCATGGCGATGGCCGGGCGCGCATCATCGATCTCGCCATCCAGCAGGCGCAGCCCGGGAAGGGTCGCCTGCCCTGGCGCAGGCGCAGCCGCGGCGAGGGGGGTGGGGGCTTTCAGGGCGGTGACATTCATTCCTGCTCTCCTCGACGAACTGTCCCGACAACCGTAGACCGGCGGCATGAAAACGGGGGTCCATTTTTCGCAGCCTTTGAATGGCTAGTCGGTTCCGTCTCTCGACCACAAGGTGTTTCCGAGGGTTATCCACAACCTTGTCGGGAGCCACGGCCCGAAGGCCGGATGCCTGCGCGGAATCGGTGGGCAGCAGGAGGGGGATTCGGGCCTTCAGGTTCCGTCAGGCCCAGGCGGGCATCTCCTTCATGTTGGGTCGCTTACGCTTATCTTGTTGGTCGTGAAGGTTTTACTCCATTATATGGGTGGAATACGAAATCTCTTGTCAGAATTGGCTTACGGTGGCATCACCGAACACAGGGAGACTTGCGCAAGCGCGGCATCGATGACGTGTTTCGCCCGGTCTGCCCTCAAGAGCGCAACTGCGCCACCAGATGAGGCAGGACATGAGAGGACAGGCATGGAGAGCGAGGTCGCGCAGGACCGGTTGACGCTGGTCGACTCCCTGAAGATGGACGCACATCGACTGGGAAGTGCGCTGGACGAGCACATCCTGCGTCATTATGCCCCGGATACGTCAAAGGCCCTGCGGAGCTTCAGCTCCACGGAGGTGGCGGCGCTTCTGGGCGTGACGCCGGCGCATCTGCGCAACCTGCGCAGCGAGGGGCGCATTCCGAATGTCGGCCGGGAAGACAGTCGCCGCAGTGTGCATTACTCGGCCGCCGAGATCGACACGATCCGGGAGGTTTTGCAGAGGCGCTCCAGATCTCCCAGAAAGTTCTTGAAACGCCGCGGTGATAACGATAAACTGCAAGTGATATCAGTGAGTTCGTTCAAGGGCGGATCCGGCAAGTCGACCTGCTGTGCGCACCTTGCGATGCGCTCCGCACTCGCCGGATACAGGGTTCTGATGGTGGACCTGGATCCGCAGGCGAGCCTGTCGCACATGATGGGAGTCAATGCCGACATCGCGCTCCAGGAGCGCAACACCATCTATGACGCCCTGCGCTTCGACGATCCCATCCCGATGCGGGATGTCGTCCGGGAGACGTATTTTCACAACATTTCGCTGGCCCCGTCGGGCCTGATCCTTTCCGAGTTCGAGCAATATGCCGCGCTGCACGCCAGGGCCCCCACCGGGGGGACACCATGGTACCTGCGGCTCTCCGACGCCATCAACGACGTCTCCGACGACTTTGATCTCGTCTTCGCGGACTGCCCTCCTTCCCTCGGGTTCCTGACGCTTTCGGCGATGGTGGCGGCCTCCGCCCTGATCGTTCCGATCGTGCCGAACATGCTCGATGCCAAGTCTGCCGAGCACTTCCTGAAGATGTCGGTCGCCCTGATGGACGTGCTCACCGAGTTCGGCGTGCGCTTCGACTACGACTTCTACCGGTACGTTCTGACGCGTTACGAACCCCATGATGCGCCCCAGGCGCAACTTGCCGCCTTCCTGAGGGTTCAGCTTGGACAGAGCCTGATGACCTCGGAGTTCGTCAAGTCGACCGTGGTCTCCGATGCCGGCATGACCAACCAGACCCTCTACGAGATCGTCCGCAGCGACGTCACGCGTTCGGCCTACGACCGGGCCCGCGAGTCCTTCGACGCGGTCTGGAGCGAACTCAACGTCTGCATCGAAGCCGCATGGGGGAGATGATGGCACGCAAGGGTCTCTTCACGACATCCGACGGTCCGGCGCCACCGCCGAGGCCCCCTGCCCCACTGTCGGCCACCGCGCCGATCGGCTTGCTGCGTCAGGATCTGCGCAACATGGTCCGGGAAATCGATCCCGATCTCGTGGATGGCTCCCCGTGGTCCGACCGGTTTCCCGGCGCCGATCCGGCGCTCGACGAACTGATCGAGAGCATCCGCGCCCATGGCCAGCTGGTACCGGCGATGGTGCGGCCCTCGGCGACGCGCGGCCGTTTCGAGATCGTCTACGGCCGGCGACGGCTGGCGGCGGTCCGAGAAGTCGGCTGTCCACTGAAGGCCGTCATCCATGACCTCGACGCGACCGGCGCGCTCGTGGCGCAGGGCGCCGAGAACAACCGGCGCCTCAACCCGAGCTTCATCGAGAAGGCGGTTCTGGCATCGCGGCTCACGCGCACCGAGGACTGGTCCCGGGATGTGGTCGCCGATGTGGTCGGCACCCACCCTACCGGCATATCGCGCATGTGCAGCATCGTGGATGATCTGGGTGAAGATCTCATCCTCGCGATCGGTTCCTGCCACGAGATCGGACGCCGCCCCTGGCAGGAGCTTGCAGTGGCGGTCACCGCGCTGACCGGCCGGCGCCGACCTGACCTCACCGAGGTCGCCGCGATCGAGGGGGATCTGGAGCGTTTCCGTTTCGTTCAGGAATGGTATTCGCAGGATGACAGCACCCTTGCGGAGGGAGTGCCGCATGGTCGTGCCGCTGACGCGGTGGCGGCTGCAGAGCATGACCCCGACGCCGGCGCGTCGCCCCGTCAACGTCAGAAGCGCTTCCGTGTCCTCCATGGCAATGGCACGGCGGTTGTCATGAACGGCAGCAAGGGGACATCGATCAAGTTTCCGGCCACCGACACCTCCGAGGAGATGCTCGGATGGATGGCCGCCAACCCCCAGGAGGTCGTGGGCGCAATCCACGCGGCCTGGGCCCGTGCCTCCGGAGCGGATCCGGAGAGCTGACATCCACCCCTGAAGCAGGAAAGGAGGCGCCAGAAGGACGAAACACAAAAGAAAGAGCCCCCCGGAGTATCCGAAGACATCCCCGAGAGGCCCGACCTTGTCCTAGCACTTCAAGGTTTACCAGCCTCGCCACAGCTGTCAAGCGACTTGTCGCCTGGCATCGGCTGTCTTTTGTCTTCCGAGACACCGGACCAACCGGATCTCCGACGCCACCGCGCGCCCGGGGTCGGTGGCCTTTCGCCCATCGTCCGGCGATATCGACATGGAAACACATCAGAGGACGTCCGGCGGCGCAAGCAGTGCGTGGTCCGCCTTCAATCACCTGCGTGCCTGCCACCGCGAGCTGGGTCTTTCCTCCTGCGCGCTGCGCACCCTGCAGGCGGTTCTCAGCTTCCTGGCAGATCCATCCCGGCCGATCATCCATGCCTCGAACCGAACGCTGTCCGATCGGGCTGCCATCTCGGAGCGCAGCCTCCGACGTCACCTGCAGGAGCTCGAGGCGCTCGGCCTGATCGCGCGGAAGCAGTCCGCCAACGGCAAGCGGTTCCGCCTCTGCGATCCCTGTGGCGACGGGATCACCTTCGGGATCGACGTCACGCCCTTCCTGGCGCGCGCGCAGGAATTCACGGAGACCGCGGAGAGCCAGGCCCGTGAGGCAGCGCGCCGTCATGTCCTGCGCCACCATATCCTCGCCCGCCTGCGCGCCCTCGCCGAGGCCGGCACCCCCTGCCCCGACGAGGCAGGCATTCGCACTGCCCTGCGCCGGAAACTCGCCATCGACGCCCTCGAGGAGATGTTCGACGGGCTCCCCCAGCTGTCGGAGTCCGCGCCCGAACCCTCAACCCTGACCGCCACAGACAGCCAGAATGACCGCCATCAACAGAAGACAATGAAAGAAGATCTCTTGATGAAGGGCAATGAAGCTGGAGAACCCGAGCGTGGCGGCGCAGATGGCCATGGCCCTGCAGCTGCAGTGACAGTGGCGCAGGTGAAGGAGATGTGCCCCGACGCCCTGTCATTCTGCCCCGAACCCGTGCAGACGCTCGATCAGCTGTGGAAATTCGCCTGGTGGCTGGGTTCGATGATCGGCATCGGAGAGAAGCTCCTGCATGCGGCTGCATCGAGGCACGGCCTCGGCTCCGCCTGTCTCGCAGTGCTGGCAATCGTCCAACGCGGGGCTCGAATCCGGAATCCGGCGGGCTATTTCCGAGCAGTCCTTCTGGGAGATGCGTCATCGGAGTTCTGCCCACAGCGCATGCTGCGAAGCCTGCCAGGCTCCAGACCCGCCAACTGATGGATCGGACAGCGGGCAGATGCGCCCGTGCCCGCGGGCACGGGCGCAACCGAAAGGACCTGAGCCTTGCAGGCAGACACGCCCGGACACCTCATTTGCCCCTCGAGGCAGCGACAGGCCCTGCGTCGGACCCTGACCAGTTGCGCCCGTGCCCGCGGGCACGGGCGCAACTGGACGGACAATCAGCGAGCGCGGCCAGACCGCAACCCGCTGATATTCATGGTTGCGTCCGGAATTCGTCCTTCTATCTGGCATTCACGCCTGCCGCTGCGACAGGCCCGGCTTCCCGGAGTTCGGGGGGACACCGGGAGCGGCCGGCCGGGAGCACGGTCCCGGCCGGCCGACCTCAGAAGAGCCCAGGAGAGGTCGGATCCGGACGGGCGCGGGCCTCCTTCCGGAGTTGGTGCATCACGCTTCTGTCCACCAGGACATCGAAGGATTCGCCATCGCCCCTGCGCCCCAGCACACGGAACACGGCCTCGCCGTCACGCACCCCATGCGACCCCTCCGGAACGAGAACCCCACGCACGACAACGGGGATGCGGGTGCGACCCGTCTCGCGCGCCCAGGCCGACCGCAGCATATCCTGCTCCCGCGGATCGTAGCGCAGCTCGAAGGGAAGCTTGGCGAACTCCTCCCGGAAGTGCTTGCGGAGCATTCGTCGCAAGAGCGGCGCGCGCTGCGCGCTCCCGGCGTCACCGGCCCGCGCACACCTGCGGAGCAACCCCGACATCCAGTGGGCCGCCCTTGGCCCTTCAAGGGACCCGAATTGCGCCGCGATCCGCATCATGGCGCAAAGGTTGTGCCAGGGTACATGGACGACAAGGGAATCGCCCGAGCGACTGTTGATGATGCTGTTGGAGAGGTTCTTCCGGAACCGGAGCAGCGCACCCGGACCCAGGGCGCGCCCGCCACCGCGGGCTTCCTGACCTGATCTGCGAGCCGCCATGAGCTGGCGCTGCAATCCCCGTGTCCTGTCCCGCATGGCTCACTCCCTCGGACCGCAATTTCCGGCTCTCCGGTATCCATTTTTTTTCGCATCCTCGACGGACACGAAGACCGCGCGATTCCGTGGTGCGACCAGCTCATATGATGGGCACCAGGGTAGATGATAAAGCCCTGAATTCCTGTTCCCTACAACCGCGAAATCCGGAAATTCATAGACGATCAAATCCATTTTCACATCACCGTTCTCCGTCCGGGCGCTTCGAATCCCGGATGGGGAAACATCATGCGTCGGAAAGCGCGACCACTCTCCAAGCACATCGATCTCGACCCAGACCGGAATGTGATCGGAGACCGTGGCCCGGGCCTCGGCATGGCTGATGCCCAGCACATCCCGGGGGAACTCCAGCCGACCGTACGCCGCCACCGGGAGATCCACCCCCACTGGCACCCAGATGTTGTCGTAGAGATTGGCGAACCTGCCCTCGATCGTGGAGATCGTGGTCCCGCCTTCCCGGATCAGCGGGTAGGCCACCTCGCCAAGGGCGGACCAGGCCGGATTGCCCGGCGCCAGGTTGAAGTCTCCCATCAGGAAGACCGGCAATCCGTCGGAGATGGACACCAGCCAGTCCCTGTAGCCTCGGAGGGCTTCAGCCTCGGCAGCACGCTCGGCCACGCTGTTGCCGTAGACCGCATGGATCGACGTGGCGACGAAGGCGAAGCCGTCCCTCGTGATGAAATTCGCAGAAAAGGGCTCGCGCGCGAAGACATCGCGGTCATCGAGATAGATCGCAGCGCCTCCCAGCAGGCTGACCTCGTCAGGACGCCACACCAGGCAATACATCTCGCGGTAGCTGCCCCGTCCGAGGAGATGCGAGCAGATCCTCTCCCAGTCGATTCCGGTGCGCCGGCTCAGAGCCTCCTGGAAGCGCGCGATACCCTCCTCGGTCATGACCTCCTGGACCGAGATGAGGTCGAACCAGGCACCGACCTCCGCGAGGGCGAGGTAATCCTTGCCGTTGTTCCATCCGAGGTTCTGGATATTCCAGGACGCGACCCGCGTCTGCGCCTCTGCATCCCCAGCAACGCTGACAAGCAGGCACAAAACCGGGAAAAGGGAAGCGTTTCGCATGTCGGACCCCCTGCTTTACCCGATAGGGGGCTCGCCCGAAAAAACCAGCGGTTTTCGCATGCGCACGGGACTTCTGTGGCACGCCTTCCAGAAATCGCGGGGGTTATTCGGAGCAGGCTGTGCCCGACTCCGGCCCCTCGAGGACACCATCCCTGCGCGCCCGCTCGAGAAGCATCTGCACCGAAGACGGGTTCCAGCGCCGACCCCCTCGCGGGGTCGGGATCCGGGCCATCTCCAGGCGCCGGCAGATCTCGCGCACGGTGGGAGGGCAGGGACCTCCGGCAATTGCCGCCACGACCGCGGGAAGCCGATCGTCCCGGCTTGCAGCTCTCCCGGCCCGATCCAGCACCGTCTCCGGGAGCAGCCCGTCACGGACATAGGCTCTCGCCGCGCGCACCAGCCGGTCCCGGGTCCAGCGCTCCGCACCTTCCGGAAGCCGCTGGTTCACGATGCGCGTGACCGCCTCCCAGGTGAGCAGGGGGCGCAACCGCCGCACCTCCGGCACCCATTGCTCCGCGCTGCGGGTCAGCTTCTCGAAATGCGCCGACTCGCGGGCCCTGCGCAGCGCATCGAGGGCCGCAGGGTCACGCCGTGCCAGCCCGGGATTTCCCGGCACCCGGCCCTGCCGGCGACTCTCTTCAAGTCCTGCCCGTGTGCGTTCCCGGATCAATGCGCGCTCGAGCTCGGCCGCGGCCCCCAGAACCTGCATGGCAAAGCGGCCCTGCGGCGAGGCGGTGTCGATCGGGTCCTGGAGGGACCGGAAATGCGCCCCCTTCGCCTCGAGGCGGCCGATCACCTCGAGCAGATGCATGAGCGAGCGGGCAAGGCGATCCATGCGCACCACGACGAGCGTATCTCCGGCGCCGATCGCCTCCACCGCTTCCTCCAGGCGCGGCCGCGTCCGCAGGCCGCCCGACGCGTGCTCCTCGAAGATCCGGTCGCAGCCGGCGGCCCGCAGCGCGGCCAGCTGCGCCGACGTCGACTGCTCTCCGGTGGAGACCCGTGCATATCCGACCAGAGCCATGGGCCTCACATCTCGAAGCTGTCGGTGCGGGGCGCTTCCCCGAGATCAAGCTCCTTCTGGACCGTGCGGAGCGTCTTCTGAAGATTTCCGGAAAGATAGGGCAGGAACCCGTCGCGCTCGAAGGTGGCCTCGATCCGGTCCTGCGGGAGGAAACGGCGCATCTCGTCGGCAAATCCGCGGCTCTCCACCACCTCGGGGAGACGCGCGATGGCCTCCTCGAGGCAGGCGGCGTAATTGTCGACGCCGTAGTCGATGATCTTGCGGCCGATCAGGTCGGGACGGATCGCGGCGCCCTGCTGGATCAACCACTGCATGTCCCAGATGTCCCGGTGACGTACATGCGTGGCCAGGGTGACGGGAAAGGCCAGGAGCTTGTCGGCGAGGACCTCGTGCAGCGGCTCGACCTGGATCAGCAGGTCCTCGTACCCGGTCGGCAGGAAATCGTAGTTGCGCTGCAAGGGTTTCAGTTCAACTTCATGGGCCGGCACATTCGCCACCTCGATCTTGATCCGCTGGCGCGGGAGGTCGCGACGCTCGGGGCTGGTGGTGACCGAAACCTGCCACTTCTCCACCAGGACGGACCCGGACAGCTGCTCGCCACCGCGGCCCTTCGGTGCCTTCACCCCGACATCGAGACCATAGCGATCCCCGAGGTAGGATTCGAGCGCATCCGCCATCTCCTCCAGATGCGCGAAATCGAAGTCGGGACCTCCCGCGAAATCGAGGTCCTCCGAGAACCGGTGCGAACCATGGCACAGGCGCAGCGATGTGCCACCCTGGAAAACCAGGTCCCGAAGCAATCCGCGGCGATCGAGTGCGAAAAGGATGTCATAGTGCAGGAGTTCCTTCTCGATGACCGGCCGGATCGACGCCCGACCGGGCTGTGACATCGCCTGGTCGACGAGCTTTCCGAAATTGGCGCGCAGGATGCTCATGGATCTGGTCTCCCGGTTTCATTCTCATCCTCGGGGATCTCCACGAGGTGAAGGTTGCGTCCGACGCGCCGAAGATCGCGCAGGGCGGTGGCTGCGGTGGCGATGCGCAGGGGACGGCCCGCGTCGATGCTCCCCGAGAGGATCGCGTCGACCTCCCTGTCCGTGTGGGTGTACTCGATGGTGCCGAAGATCGTCTTGATCTCGCCGCGTCGCCCGGTCGTCATCACGGTGATCCGGCCGACGGGGATCTGGGAGATCCAGCCATGCTCGGAGAGCGCGGATTCGAGGCTGAGGTAGTTGTACTGCCCACGGCGCAGATGGGCGGCGATGGCCTCGAGCATGTGGGTCTTCGGGTGCGCGCTGTCCGCCAGGACATAGACGCCGCGCGCTGCCCGCTTCAGGACGCCGCGCGATGTCAGCCCCTGGACCTGCAGCTCGAACGCCCGCTGGCTCTTGCGCGACAGGATCTTCTGGAGGTCCGAGGTGGTGAACAGTATGCGGCCGGCCCGGTCCCATCGGTGCAGCACCGAGACCGGGTCCATGGACATCTTGCCGGCGCCAGATGGGGTGAACATGCGCTATCCTGACAGAAACCGAAGTTCTTCCTGCGGTTCGTGTAAGGATACCTGTGCATGAGAAATCGTCAAGCACCATATCTGGACAGAAACCGAATCCAGAACTTCGGTTTCTGTCAGGATAATGCCGGCTGCGCCCACCGCGTCAGCGCGTCGCTGCCGTGTTCGATCGGGGCTCCGACGGTTTCGGTTTTCGCAGACCGCGCCGATACTGTCATCCCGGACAGCTCGAGGGCCCCTGTCATGGCGCGCACGGTCGATCCCGACATCCATGAAGCCTGCCACATCTCCGGCGAGGCCTTGCGTCAGGCGATTGCCGCGGGCCGGACCACACCTGGTCGCATCGGCCGGGTGGCGGAGGGGACGACGACATGCTGATCTTCGATCCGCACACCGACATCGCCACCACCCGCGACGGTGTCGTGGTCAACACCGTCAACACGGTCGGCGTGATGGGTGCCGGCGTCGCGAAAGCTGTTCGGGAGCGATGGCCGAGCGTCATGGCACCCAACAAGCGGGCCTGCGAAAACGGAAGGCTGGAGCCGGGAGCGCTCCATGTTCATCGTCTCGAGAACGGCCAGACGGTCATCAACATGGCGACCAAGCGTCACTGGAGGGATCCATCCGAGTATGCCTGGGTCGGGTCAGGACTCCTCTTCCTTTCTCACCTGGTGATGTCCTGGAACGCAAGGGCGCCGAATTCGGTCACGTCGATCACGCTCCCGCCTCCGGGGTGCGGTCACGGCGGGCTCGACTGGAATGTCGTCGAAGGCATGGTCCGGGCATACCTTCAGCCGGTGATCGCTTCCGGTGTGCGCGTCACGGCGACGCGCGACCCGGGAGAGATCTGTCCGCGGCCCGTCTTCTATGCCGGTGTGGGTTCGAGGAGGACGCCGGACGATGTCCTCGATGTCATGAAGGGTGTCGCAGAGCGCCTCGAGCGGATGGGATTCGTGCTTCGATCCGGAGGGGCAATAGGGGCGGACAGCGCCTTCGAGGCCGGACTTTCACGTCCGGAGCAAAGCTCCGAGATCTATCTCGCGAAGCCAAGGGCGGGAGGCGCAAACGACCGCCTCGACATCGACCCGGTCTTCACACGCATCGCGAAAGCCTTCCATCCGGCACCATATGCCCTGCGCCCCCATGCCTTGAAGCTGATGGCCAGAAACGGATGTCAGGTCTTCGGCTCGGACTTCACGATGCCATCGGATGCGCTGATCTGCTGGACGAAAGAGGGGAGAGGGGAGGGGGGTACCGGCCAGGCCATCCGCCTGGCGCGCGCGGCCGGCATTCCCATCCTGGACCTTGGGGGGTTCGAGAACAGGGGTATGACCGCCGATGACGTCACCTCCGTGGTCACGGGCATGATCGCGCGGAGAAGGGAGGCCATCGGCCTTCCCCAGCCCGACCCAATGCCCGAGATGGAGCCCGCAACACCATGAGGAAATCTCCTCAGCGACTACACTGGACCAGCAGGTCAGAGGACGATGTCCGCAACGGAACCTCGTCCGGCGTGTTTTCGACATCCTTTCAGGCCACGCTGGACGCGGCTCCGAAAGGTCACCTGGTCATGGGAGTGTCTCTGCGCCCCCGGGAGATCAGGGAGACATGGGCCATTCTCCTCGATCCCGTCCCGTCACCCGTTTTCCTGGAGGATGGAGTGGACGGGGAGGTCATGAAATGCCTCCGAGAGATAGAGGGTGCCGGAAGTACCTTCATTGCAACATTTTCTCTGGAAGATGAACAGATGAGAACGGCGGTGCAAAATTCGTCCACGGTAGCGGCGGGGTAGGCCCGCTGCGGGCGGCGCAATAGTCGTCCACCTTTGTCCTTCCTGCGGTCTGTAGGGAGGGCGGGAGGATCATCACCGTGGACATGTATCGGAAGGTTCGTCTGGCTTGTGCGGAGGGCATGAGCCAGCGGGAGGCGGCGCAGCACTTCAACATCTCGCGCGACAGTGTGCGCAAGATCCTGGCGTTCTCGGCGCCGCCCGGATACCGGCGCAAGGCCCCGGTGAAGCGGCCGAAGCTGGACGGGTTCACCGAGATCATCGACGGCTGGCTGGAGGATGATCGCGGGGTGCATCGCAAGCAGCGGCACACGGCGAAGCGGGTGTTCGAGCGATTGCGCGACGAGCACGGGTTCACCGGGGGCTACACGATCATCAAGGATTACATGCGCGAGCGGGAGCGTCACGGGCGCGAGATGTTCGTGCCGCTGGTTCACCCGCCGGGCCATGCGCAGGCCGACTTCGGCGAAGCGACGGTGATCATCGGCGGGGTGGAGCAGAAGGCGCATTTCTTCGTCATGGACCTTCCGCACAGCGATGCCTGCTTCGTGCGGGCCTATCCGGCGGCGACGGCCGAGGCCTGGGTGGACGGCCACGTCCACGCCTTTGCCTTCTTCGGCCGGGTGCCGCTGTCGGTGCTCTATGACAACGACCGCTGCCTGGTGTCGAAGATCCTGCCCGACGGGACGCGGGTCCGGGCCAGGCTCTTCAACGGGTTCCTGTCGCATTACGTGCTGCGCGACCGCTACGGGCGGCCCGGCAAGGGCAACGACAAGGGCAAGGCCGAAGGGCTGGTGGGCTTCTCGCGGCGCAACTTCATGGTGCCGATCCCGCGCTTCGCAACCTGGGGGGCATTCAACGACCATCTGGAGGCGCAGTGCCGCAAGCGTCAGGACGACGTCCTGCGGGGCCAGACCGAGACGATCGGGAAGCGCCTGGCGGGGGATCTGGCCGCCATGTCCGCGCTGCCCGCGGCGCCGTTCGAGGCCTGCGACCAGGCCGCCGGACGGGTCAGCTCGCAGGCGCTGGTGCGCTACAAGACCAACGATTACTCGGTGCCGGTGGCCTATGGCCATCGTGACGTCTGGATCCGCGGCATCATGCCAGAGGCATGTCTGCGACATGACGTCGAGGTGGTGGTGATCGGCTGCGGCGGCGAGGTCATCGCGCGCCACCCGCGCTGTTACGGCCGCGAGGACGCCGTGTTCGATCCCCTCCACTACCTCCCGCTGATCGAGCGCAAGATCAACGCCCTCGATCAAGCGGCACCGCTGGCGGAGTGGGAGCTGCCCCCCGAGTTCGCGACATTGCGCCGGCTGATGGAGGCGCGGATGCTGAAGATGGGCCGGCGCGAGTATGTGCAGGTCCTGCGGCTGCTCGAGACCTTCGGCATGGAGGAGCTGCACGCGGCCGTAAGGAAAGCGCTGCAGCTGGGCGCGGTGGGCTTCGACGCGGTGAAGCACCTCGTGCTGTGCCAGGTCGAGAAGCGCCCGCCGCGGCTCGACCTCGACGTCTATCCCTACCTGCCACGCGCCACCGTTGCGACCACCCGGACCGCCAGCTACATGGCCCTGCTGTCGGAGGCGGCGCAGTGACCGAGGCCCCGCAGATCCTGCTCGCCCATCATCTCAAGACCCTGAAGCTGCCGACCTTCCTGCGCGAATACGACAAGCAGGCCCGCCCGGCGGCGGACGCCGCCAGAACTCAAGTCTGCGCGCGTCCGCGCGCGGGGCGCGGCCGAAGGGCTGGATCACGTCCAGTTCCTGGCGCGTCTGGTCGAGCTGGAGCTGATCGACCGCGAGCGGCGCATGGTGGAGCGCCGCATCAAGGCTGCGAAGTTCCCGGCCGCCAAGAGCCTCGACAGCTTCGACTTCAAGGCGATCCCGAAGCTCAACAAGATGCAGGTGCTGGAGCTGGCCCGCTGCGACTGGATCGAGCGGCGCGAGAACGTCATCGCCCTTGGCCCCAGCGGGACCGGCAAGACCCACATTGCCCTGGGGCTCGGTCTGGCCGCCTGCCAGAAGGGCCTGTCCGTCAGCTTCACCACCGCCGCCGCCCTGGTCAACGAGCTGATGGAGGCGCGCGATGAACGCCGCCTGCTGCGCGCCCAGAAGCAGATGGCCGCGGTCAAACTGCTGATCATCGACGAGCTCGGCTTCGTGCCCCTCTCCAAGACCGGCGCCGAGCTGCTGTTCGAGATGATCTCCCAGCGCTACGAGCGCGGTGCCACGCTGATCACCAGCAACCTGCCGTTCGACGAGTGGACCGAGGTCTTCGGCACCGAACGCCTGACCGGCGCGCTGCTCGACCGCCTCACCCACCACGTCAACATCCTCGAGATGAACGGCGAGAGCTACAGGCTCGCACAGAGCCGCACGCGCAAACCCACCGACAACCCCTGACCCAACACGCGCAGGCTTGGCCCTGACGGGCCAAGGCGCCCAGTCAGCCGCCAGCTCCTGGGTGAGCGCTGCTGACTGGGCGCCCCCTCGTGGCACCCGCCCGCCCATACCCCAGAGTGGCCGACTTTTGCGCCGCCACATGGCCGGATTTTCCGCCGCCGTTGACAGTGGCTCTGTTGATGTGACCGCCCCGGACGGCCTCGTTGTGCCAAGGTGGGTTTGCGAAGACCCACAGAGGGGAGCGGTCGTATCATCAGGGCTGAAACAGACAATCCGAGCCACAAAATTCCATAAAGAACGATTACATAACTTTGGAGGCCCCATGATCCCAAAGTGGCATTTCCCAAGCCAGTTCAGAAGATTTGTCAGAAACTTGTCGCAACATCTTGGCGACCCTTAAGGTTAAAATGGAGATCACCATGACCAGCAAACTGAAACTGTCCGTGGCGGCGCTGGCGCTGGCCACCCTGCCCGCTGCCGCCTTTGCCGACAGCATCGCCGTCAGCCTGAGTGCGAACTTCGCTGAGGCGGGCGCGATTGGCACTCCCCCCAACGCCATCATCATTGACCCCGGTGCAGAACTGGACGTGGACGCCGCCACCCTCACCGTTAGCGCCGTGTCGAACGTGTCGGTCGCTGCCGCAACCGGCGAAAACGCCGCCGCCAATACCGCTGCGGCGAAGACCGCTGATGCGGAGGCGACCTTCGCCAACGCCGGCGCCGGTCCGGACCTGGTCACCTCCGGTCAGCTCGGAGACTTTGTGGGTGGCACCTACGAAGCGGCCGTCTCCTTCGGGGTCCAGTGATCGCCTGAGGGAATGACATTCCTGTGACAGGGCGTGCGCCGGCCTGCAGGTCGGCGCACGCAAGCTTGATGTCGTGCGCTGGAGGGCGATCTCTTTCGAGGAGATATTGCGCACAAGGACAATTTGGCGCCGCGGCCGGCAGTGGTAGATCGTCACCATGAGGCAATGGAGCAGCTATATGGCCAGCAGAAGGAAGCGCGCAGGCGGCAACGCATCCCGAGGGACGTTGCGCCTGATGTGCGGTTGTGCCATGGTGTTGTGCGTGTCGATTCCCGCGCTGGCCAATGGTCCGGCCCGCCCCGATCTGCTGCGCGATCCGGTGGTTGCTCCGCCCCCCGCGGACGCTCCGATCACGTCGCGGTTCACTCTTGACGGGCGGACGCTGGAATTTTCCCGTGGGGCAACGTTCACTGCCGGCGGCCTGTTCGGGGCCGGGCGGAACAACGAGCCGATCGCGGGCGCGACGGTGATTTTCGACGCTCAGACGGACAGCTCCATCGTCAACGGCGCGGGTGTGCGTCATCAGCGGGCCTGGGTCGGGCAGCTGCGCACGGTCGAGCGAACCAGAACCATCGAGACCCGGCGCACGGTCCCCGTCGAATTGCTGGGGTTCAATCTCGACCTGAGCCTGACCGGGGGCTGCTTCCTTCCGGGTTTTCCGCCGGGCGCCCTGTGTACCTTCACGCCCGGCATGACCGTGGGGCCCGACGACCTTGATCCGCAAACGCTGGTGCCGCGACAGTTCCGTTTCGACTCGGCGTTTGGAGATGAAATCGACCCGCGGACGCATCAGGCGTTGAAGGACAGTCCGGGCTTCGTGCGCGGGGACCCCGACTTGGACGAGCGCGTGGGAATATCTCTCGAAATTCCCAACAGCGGCTCAGTGCCCGACGAGGGGCGGCGTGCGCTTGCGGGGGTGGATCGGCGTGAGCACAGCCGCCATCGTTTGATGTTCAGCCTGTCGCGCGTCGATCAGACCTTGCGCAGCACCGATCGTGAAGCCACCCTGGATCGGACCATTCGTGGCTTTGTCCTTCTGGATAAGGATGAGTGGGACCGGTATTCGATTGCGGCGCAGCTAGCGGCGTGGGTGCTGCCAGGTATGCGTGGCCGCGTTGTCAGCGATGGCGGGGCGCCCAGTGGCGTCATCAGCAACAATCTGTTCCTGGCAGCCAACAATATGCGGTTACCGAGCGACAGCTTCACCATGTTCCAGACCGGGGTGGGGCGCGTCACGCACCCTGACCGACCCGCCCGAACCCCGGATGAAACGCCGGCGGTATTCTTCAATGGTGTGTGGCTTGGCGTATCCCCTGTCCGCACGACGACCGTGACCTCCGCGTTGCGGTTCCGGACGACAGGCGAGCGGCAGATCAGCCAATCGGTCTTTCAGCAGGGTGGGATCGGAACACCATTTCGTGACGTGATCGGGCGCGTAACGATCATCGATCAGATCGCTCAGGATATCTCGGCCCTTGAGTTGGGCAATGTCGAAGATCTTCATGTTCAGGTGGGGATCGACTTTACCAGGCAGGAGGCTCTGGAGGAGCTTGTCTCCCGACAGAGGTCGGATTTCCGGTTTGTCCCGCACCTCTCGTTGAGTGGAAACCGGACGGATGGGCGCTCGGTGGTTCGATATTATGGGGGGGTTATCGATCCCAGGAGCGTCAACTTCTACGTCGGCGGTGATTTTTCGTGGGTCCGTGCAAGTGGACTTCGCCTCTCGGGTGCCGCGATAGCTTACTCGAGGCCTGACCGTGACTACTTCAGCAATGCTCAGCTTGGCATGTCGCAGACAGTTCAGTTGAGCAGGTCCGAATCCTTGGCCTTTGGACTTTCTCTTGCCATGCAGTTTGACAGGCCCGAGTTGATTGCTGACTCGCCTCGTCTGAATAATGGGTCTGATCGCGTGGAGGCGTTTGGGCAGCTTCGTACAGGATGGGGTTCGTTCCGAGTGAATGGGCGCGCCTTGGATGTGCGCAATGGCGACATGCGTACGGCCATAACGCTCGGCATGACCATTCCGTTGCTTGAATTTGGATCGTTGACGTTTGAGGTTACTCCCGCTTCGAGTGAAGATGCGTTCGTTCAGGCTCGGGTCGGCGCATCAATTCCAGTAACGAATGGGCCGAATCCTGTTCTCTTGCGAGCTCAGTATGCGCGGATCAGATATGATTTCGGGCGTAATGTTTTCGGGCAGCGATCTAGGACACATGAGTCGACTTTCCTGGCATCACTGCAGGCCACTTTCTGATGGGAGCACTCAAAATGACTGTTTGTGGAACTGGATCACGCGAAGGGGTGATTTCGGGTTTTTCACTGTCTGCCGTGGCGCTGGCACTGACCGCAAGTTTTGCTTCCGAAGCATTTTCAGAGGCGACTTCGCCTGCGCAAAGTGCCGGTGATGTGTTGGAGATTGGCATGATTATGGTTCGTGAGGGTGACTCCATCTCAATGTTGACTTTATCGATAGGTAGCGGAGACAAAGTGAGTTTTGAAGGTGGTGTTGTGGACGGTTCAGGTGTTTTCAAGTCTATCGACGATGTTTCGGGACCCAACTTTCAATGGGATGAGGGGCCTGTGCAAGGGGTTCTCAGTTCTGTGGTCGTCTTTCAGGACTGATATTGGGGCCCCCATGATTGCGAAACCAGTGCGACTCAGAAAGGCATTTGTCTCTGCGGTTTTCGGTCGCAGCCGTCCGAACTTCGCTACGTAGCCATTGATGCGGATCAAGTCTCGCTCGGTATGCGCTTCAAAGAGCACGGGCGCACAGGGCAGCGTGTGTGTTTCGTCCACCGAAAGCAATAATGTGGTCGGTACCCAGTTCGCGTGCGCAGTCAACCCGGCAGTGACAGACGCCGCGGGCACCACTTCCGTGAACAGCGCGCAGACCAACGGGGGATCGGCGTCGACGGCCTCGATAGCGGCGTGCGGAGCCTCGGCCTCGGTCAGCGTGAGCGACCGTGGCGATAAGGTCCAGCAGCTTCTGTGCATTTGTCCTAGGTAGCACCACAACCTTGATGAGCAACGTCGAAACCGTTTCTATGCAGGGCTCAATCATCAACATCGTTGGCATCCCCGGGACCAGGGGCCTCGGCCTCGACAGCGGCGAGTGCCGCATCGGCCAACGTGTCGGTGACCAACATCGAGAACACTCAGACAATGGCTCTGGTCCTGGTGGCGTCGATCACCCAGGTGACCAACTACACCGGCTCCGTGTCGATCTCTGGATCGAGCATCAATGTCGGCGGAAACATCGGAACCGCCGCAAGGGCCTCGATCTCGGCTGTCGGCGCGTCGTCTTCGGTAAGTTTCACGTCCATCGCGACTGCGACGCCCTGACGACCGTTCAGTCCGGACCGATGACGCCTGAACCGGTCCGGCTGCTTTGGCCGAGGGGAACTGCCACGCCTCCGCCGCCCAACTCCGGCGCCCTTCGGGGCGTCGCCTTTCTCAAAGACCGGGGGTTCGGATGAAGAGCATCCTTCACGCCACCCTGGCCGTCGGCATCGCTTCTTCAGCGCCGGCCTTGGCCGCAGGCGAGGACGGGCGCTTTGCCCTTTCAAGCCTTGCCACCCTGAGCTGTGGCCAGGTGGTCGGCGCCACCGAGCAGAGTGAGGGGGAAGATCTGCAGACCCTGGTATCGCAACTGTCGATCTGGCTGGGAGGGTATCTGACCCACGCCAACCGGGTCACGCCCGACGTGTTCGACATCGTTCCCTCCGCTGCCGAACCCGATGTACTGGCGGTGATAGTGAACCGGTGTGAGCAGTTGAAGCCCGAGGCGAGCTTCGAAGCGGCGACCGCCGACGTTGTCGGCCTTCTATCGACACTTGCAAAGTCAAGGGAATCGTCCGTTCGACTGTTCGATGGGGTTCTCCGCTTGCGCGAGTCGGTGATCGTTCGCGTTCATGAACGTTTGATCGCGTTGGGCCATCTTGACGGGCGGGCCGGCGCCATCGTGGGCCCAAGCCCTCGCGAGGTAATCAGGGCCTTCCAGGCTTCGCGGGAGAGCGACGCGCCGGAAATGCTCGACATTGATGGTTTCCTTGCGCTCTTGGCGGAGTAGATCGTGCTAAGGAATATTTCTCTTTCAGTGCTCTTGGTGCTCGTGCTCGCCGCACCTGTCAGGGCTGCGGATTTCGAGGGGCGTTTCGCCGTTCGCGACGTGGGATCCCTCACATGCGGGCAGGTGACGCGTGGCATCGTCGAGAGTTCGGACCAGGAACTGCAGCGCTTTGTTGCGCAGCTTACCTCCTGGCTTGGGGGATATCTGACCCGGGCGAACCGGCAGACCGACGGGGTTTTCGACATCGTTCCCATCGCGGCCGACCGGGATGTTCTGACGGTCGCGGTCAATCGTTGCGCCGCATTTCCCGAAGGTACGAACTTCGAAGCGGCTGTGGCCTCCGTTGTCGCGATCTTGCAACCGCTCGCGGTCGATGAGGCGTCACCGGTCGAGTCGCTCACGGGTTCCATTGCGCTGCGCCGCTCGGTCCTGCTGGAGGTAAACCGTCGGCTCGTTGCCCTCGGGTTCTTCGAGGAAGAGGGCGACGAGCCATTCGGATCCGCAGCGAGGGTGGCGATTCGCGCATTTCGGGAGGCCTCGGGGATGCCGCTGTCTGGCGAACTGGATGTTGACACGCTGCTGCTGATCCTGGGGCGCGAATGATCATTTGGGCGTGGGGGGGCTCCGATTGGCAGGTGCATATCTTTTGCGCTCGATCATGGCTACTGAACGCGGTCCGGCATTTTCGGTTCTGTTGTATCATTCGGAAGCGATAGGCGGCCGGGCAGGCGTCTCGTAAATGCGACATCATCGGCGCTAAAGACCGAGTTTGACGAAGGCAGGCAACACCATGCGTTACCATCGAGATTTGAACTTGCATGCTGATCAGGGGCAGTCTTTCGAATCAGCACACCCGCTTGCGCGGTGCGTCCAATCTGGCTTGGGTCTCCGGTTTAGCGCGCTCCTCAGCGGCAGCGTGTTTCCAAGCTTAGCTGCAGCGTGTGGAGCGGCTTTCTTCGCCACTGTCGCGATCCCTGCATCGGCCGATGGCTTCGGGCCGGGATTTTCGTCTTCTTGGCAGTTCCGCAGCGCCAATGATCGCGCCGTACGTGCTGGGGTTGTGGATCTCATGGAGCGAAAGCAGGCCGGGCAGTTCCAGGCGCCGATCTTCAACACGACAAACACTACCAATATCGCCGGCGACCAGATCAATTGCGACGTCGTATCTTCGACGGTGGGAAATAGCGGCAATTCGTCCAACACCGGTGAGTCCGGTGCGCCGAGTGTCCTGAACTCGCCGGTGGTCACGGCCGCCGCGTCCGGCAACGTCGCTGGCGGCGAGGCCGGCGGCCCGCTGAATGCCGGCGGCGGGCACGGGACGAGTACGATCAACACCGATCAGAGGGTCGCTGGCTCGACCCAGACGAGCACTGTGGGCCAGGCCGAACAGGGAGGTGTGACCGGAGATGTGGGTGGGAGCCGCAGCAGCCTCGATCAGACGGCCCGCAACGATCAGGCCATCACCAACAGCCCGTTGAACAGTTCGGTCACGGACTCCTCAGCATGTACGTGGCGCTGAACATCCATGGAATGCAGATTTCATGCCGCGCTCGCCGCGATGGCACTTCTGGCGGGCTGTTCCGGGGTTCCCGGGGGTCAGTTCTTTGGGCAGGGGGGCGGGAACCTACCGGTCCTGACCAGCGCTTCGGTCACGGAAAACAGGACTCCCGTCGATGACGCGCTGGTCTGTTTCGGTGCTGCCCTGTCCCAGGCCAGGGGCCGCAGGGCGCCGCTGTCCATTGGCGTTGGCGAGGTGCGCGACTTCACGGGACGCATCACGGAGGGTGAGGGCGCGCCCATCACCCAGGGCGCCGCGCTCATGGTGTACAGCGCCCTCGCAAGCGTTGGGCCAGCGGTACGTGTGCATGAGCGGCTCGACCCCCGGATTTCCGAGCTCGAACTTGCCTATATCGAACGGCGTCAGCTGGGCGACGGCCGGATGCACGAGGCTGCTCCGGGTGCTCCACCTGCGCCGTGGCTGCCCTACATGGGCGGCTCGATCCTGCAGAGCGACTATTTCATCGTCGGCGGTGTCACGGAGATCAACTACGTGCTGTCCACCGGAGGGGTCGAGGCGGTCGTCTCCGGCATCGGTGCCCGCACCCGCTTCATCACGATCAACGTCGCGGTCGACCTGCGCATCGTCAACACGCGCAACCTCGTGGTCGAACATGCGGTGTCCATGCAGAAACAGGTCATCGGCCGCGAGGCGGCCCTGGACATCTTCCGCTTCTTCGGAACGCGCCTGTTCGACATCAGCGGAGGCGCGCGCATGAGCGAGCCGATGCAGATGGCGGTGCGTTCGGTGCTCCAGCTGGCCACTCTCGATCTGCTCGAGGCCGTGTCCGGCGTGCCGAACGAGGCCTGCGTGCGACAGGTGCAGCCGGACCTCGATCGTCGGCAGCCGCGTCCGCAGCGGCCGGCGAGTTCGCGCAACTGGCCGCCCGATGCCGGGACGGCCGTGTCCGCCGAGCGGGTGCGCGAGGCGGCGCGGCAGGAACGAGCGGCGCGGGCAGCCGCGGTCCAGCCCGCCCCCGCGCCTGTCGAACCGCGACGGGTCGAGGCGCCGCGGCGGGAAAACGGTGCATCCGTCATCGGGGCCGCCACCAACGCCGAGGCGGCGTCGGGTCTGTGGCGCCGGCTGCGCGAGGCGCATGGCGAGTTGCTGGGCACGGTGCAGGCCGACATGGTCAGCGTGCAGGCGGACAACGGGCCGTTCCTGTTGGTTGTGGTGCATCCGCGCCTGTCGGCGGCGGATTTCTGCACCGCCGCCGGCGAGGCCGGCATCGATTGCGCCGTGGCGCCGCCCGAAGTGCTGCAGGCCCGGGCGCGCGCGCGCGCGGATAGCGGAGGCGGGTGAATGCGCATCCCCCGCCATCGTGACGAATCCCGTCGGAGCAGGCCCCAGGGTCTGCTGCGCCCGGGCTGGCGACGGGGGGCCGGGCCCCTGACGTCCATGCTGGCACCCGGCATCAACCAGACAGTGTGAGGATTGACACATGACAGGAACGAACCGCTCGCTGCGTCGGGTGCTGCTGGCCAGCACGGCCGTGGCCACGCTTGGGCTGGGCAGTGTTGCGTCGGCGCAGAGCATCATCGACCAGGACGGCGTCATCACGATCAACGCGGGACTCGACGCTTTCGTCGCCGCCACCAGCCAGTTCGGCACCAACCTGCAGATCGGCTCGGCGGTGACCGGCGAGACCAGCATCAACGTGTCGGATGACACCTCGATCGACGCGCCGCAGACCATCTTCGGCACAACCGTCGAGGCGCTGACCCGGCTGAACCAGAGTACCAATACGCTGGAGGTGTCGGTGCCGGCGACCGGGGCGGGCTTCACGGGGTCCACCGCGCTTGACCTCACCGCTGACATTGAGATCAACGCCGGCACCGGGGCGCTTGTGCGCCAAGTGATCGAATCTGATGAGAATGTCACCGCGGCCGTCGACGGTGCCGGCGGGGTGATCGAGATCATTGTCGATACGGCTGACGTGACTGCTCCGCTGACGGCAAGCAGCAACGCCGTCGTGGCCGATGCGCTGGCCAACGATTCGGTCAACGACATCCGGGCCTTGGGTGCCGGCGGGGCGCCGCTGCAGGATGCGGTGTCGATCGCCAGTCTGCAGACCGTGGAGCCGGATGGGGCCATGCAGGTCACCGCCACCGTGGACGCAGGGGTTGTCCAGATCGACACCTCGGCAACCACGGGCTCGGTCACCGACCTCGTGTCGCTCGACGTGAACTCGATCGGCGCGCGCGCCGGGGCGAACATCGCTATAAACGAGATCACGGCGGGCAACGGAAATGGCGGCTACGTGATCGGATCGACTGGCCCTGCTGATCTGGAGCCGGCCAACCTCGACACTGCGGATGAGATCGCTGCCTTCATCGCCGATATTGGCATCGCCTCGCTGCAGAACATCGATCCGGGTCTGACGGTGGATGCCACCGTGACCGCGGCCGACATCCTCGCGACCTTCAGCGCGGATGACGAGGTCAGCGGCGATGTGTCGATGGTGGGCAACCAGGTGCTGGCCGCCGCGCAGGGCAACGTCGTGACCAACCGCGCGCTGGCCACGGTGGGCGGTATCGACGGCGTGTCGTTGGGCGTCGCCTCGCTGCAGGATGCGGAGGGGCTGACGATCAACTCGCTGATCACAGATGCGGGCATGGTCGTGTCCGGGGGTGAATTTGCCGCCGACACCAATATCGACATCTCGGGCAACCGTGTCGATGCCAGCACCACCGCGAACGAGGCGCTCAACGTGATCTCGCTGTCCTCGCCCGGCATCCTTGGCGGGTCCGAGGCCACCGCGGTCGGCCGCCAGATCGCAAATGAAGTCGACGCCTCCGCGACGGTGGCAGTTGCGACCCTGCGGGCGGATATCAACGACGCGGCAGGCCCGTCCGGCATCGTGACGATGAACGACAACACCATCATCGCGTCCGCCGCGCTGAACAGCCTGGAGAACGTGGTCTTCGGCAACGGCACCTCGCAGCTCTCGCCCAGCACCATGATCGCCTCGGCCCGCCAGGAGATCACCCTTGGCTCGGTCAACTCGGCGACCACGGGCGACATCCAGCTGGTCTCGGGCGCCGGCGCCGACGTGTCCGGCACGATGACCAACAACCGCATCGCGGCGGTGTCGACCGGCAACGTGGCGTCGAACACCATCGTGAACCGTACCCAGCGCTTCAGCTTCTCCCGCTGAGGACGCACCGGCACCTGCACCGGCCCGCCCTGGCGGGCCGGTGTTTGGCACATTCATACCGACACGGCTTGTGCCGCCCCGGCCGCCGCAGACATTCAGGACCAAACCCATGCCGACCTTCGAAGTCCAGACCGATCGCACCATCGTCGTTGACGACGACGGAGCCCATCTGACCTTGCTCAACCGCTTCGGTGCGGATCTCGTCCTTCGGGTGGACGAGGAGGTGCGCGGCCTGCGTGCCCTGGACGATGCTGCGGGATATGCGGTGGTGATCGCACGCGGTACCGGGGCGGACACGACGTTTCGCGAGTACAACTTCAACCCCGACGGGCGGCAACAGGGAAGCGAGACCCTGCTCAACACCGTGCAGCTCCTGACCCTCGAGACGGTGTACGATACGGATTTGAATGCGGATGGCGACATCGGCTTCTGGCAGATCAACGACGAAAACCCGCTGGCGCGCAACGACGGCCGTTTCCAGGTGTTCGAGGTTGCCGGGGGCGGCCTGGCCGTCTTCGACCTCGATGAGGAGGAATCAGCCCCGCTTCCGCTGGTCAACGGCTCGGGCGATTTCTGGCAACCCGCCGCGGGTCAGGAGGTCGTGGCGATTCGGCAGGACGGAGCGGGCTTCCGCATCATCGTCGAGTACGACCTGCGGGGCGAACCCGCCTATTTCGAGTTCACCGTCCCGGCCTCGGGCGAGGTGGCCCGCCGCGGCACCGCGCTGTCTGAATTCGAGGTGGTGGCGCTGGAGCTCGTCTACGAGGGCGACATCAACGGGGATGGAGAGGTCGACTACATCAAGACGGGCGAGGAGCGCGTCGATCGCGGCGCCGGCGACGTGGCCGTGTGGGAGATATCGGGGAACGCCTTCGGTATCGTGGTGATCGCCGAAGGCGGTGAGGAAACGATCATTCCGATCGTGACATCGCGCGGTGCTCCGTGGAGTCCGGGGGCCAACCAGCAGCCGGTGGCCGTGCGTGAGCTGGATGGCGGCGGTTTCTCGGTGGTGGTCGAATCCGTCGGTGCGGTGCGAACGGTCTATTCCGAGATCACCATGAACGCGTCCGGTGCGCAGGTGGGGCGCGCGGTGTCGCTGGCCGGAACGCGGCTGGCCGATGCCGAGGTCGACTACCGCACCGACATCAACAACGACGGCATCATCACGGTTCTGGATCCCCGCTTCTTCGACCTGCGCCTCGATCCCGAGGCCGAAGTCCCGCTGAACTTCCAGGGCAGCACCGGAGAGATCACGCTGGATGCAGAGGAGTTCGGATCGGGCAACCTGCTTGCCCTGCTCGGCAATGGTGCCGTGACAGTGGTGAACTTCCAGGGGACGCTGAACGCCTCCGGCATGTCCGCCGACCTCGATGTCGCGACGGTGGGTGTAACCACCGTCGAGGCGGGCAGCGCGGATGGCGACATTACCGTGACCGGGGCGGGCGACCCGATCACCGTGAACGATCTGCGTGGTCTGCTGGATGTCAGTGGTACCTCTGGCACTGTGATCGCATCCACGGCGGATGGTGTGACCACGCCGGAGATCATCACCGGCAGCGGGCCGACCTCGGTCGACAACGGCGCCGGCAGCAGCACGGCCATCAATGCGCTGGCCCTGACGGACGAACTCACCCTGACCGGCGCCGATGGAAGCTTCTCGGTCACGAATCTGGCTGAGGATGTCGATGCCAGCGGCTTCGGCGGTGTCCTCGGCGTGACTACACAGGACAATGCCACTCTCAACACCACCACGGGGAGCGGAGACACCACCGTCAGCTCGAACGGAAGCGGCACGATCACGGTGTTCGGCGCAGCGCTCGACCTCACCTCGACGCTGACCCTCAACGGATCCAGCAGCTTCGTCTCGGCCGACCTTTCTGACACCACACTGGCCTATGCAGGCTCGGGAACGCTCGATCTCACTCCGCGGGGCGATTTGACGCTTAACCTGGACGGCAGCACCGGCGTCGCGACCATCGACACCAGTCAACAGGATGGCGGGGCCCTGACCATCAACAGCGTGCCCGCGACGCCGCCGCTTGAGATCACGGGCGGCGGGGATGTCACGATTGTCGTGACCGAGCCAAACACGGATCTGTCCAGGATTGATCCGTCTGTGTCTCTCACCGTGGAGATCTTCGCTCCGGGCTCGACCACCCTCACCGCCGCCCAGGGGACCGGAAGCACGGTGAGCGGACCAGCTGGCAGCTTTGGCGTCACCGACGCGGACCCGGCGATCGTATATGACCTGTCCGGCGTCACCGTGACAAACACGACAATGAGCTTCAGCGCCTCGGGTGTCGTCGCCCCCGGCACCCAGTTTGGCAGCGTGAACCGGCTGATCGCCGCGAACAACAGCACGGTCGAGGTAACGACAGACCAAGCCGCCGGCAAGAGCTTCGAGGCGGCTGACCCCGAGAAGTTTGTCTTCCTGCTGGCCGATGGTGACAACCTCGACACAGCCATTCCGCAGGACGCGGACATGCCGGCAAACTACGATCTGCAGATCGAAGACGGCGCCAATGTATCCCTTCGGGTGGCGCAGCATGAAGGTGCCGCGGCCAACATTGCGGGGGCTGTGGAGACCATCACGCTGACGACGGGCGGGCCGGTGACGGCGGCTGAAGCGATCGAGGGGTATGTGCTCTCGGCCGATGGCAACGAGATAACAGTGAACTCGGCCAAGCCGGACGTGGACATCTCCGGCGGTGATGGCAATGACACGGTCATCGTGGGCGCGGACCTTGCGGTGACGGGCAGCTATGCCCTTGGCGGCGGCACCAACACGTTGCAGTTGGGGGCTGGGGCCAACATTTCCGGGGTGAACGCGGGTGGCGCGACGACGGCACAGACGCTGGTGGTCGACGGCGGCGCGACCATGACCACGGCGCAGCATGAGGGCTTCACGACAATCACCGGGGCTGGCACTGACGACGTCATCACGCTGACGACGGGCGGGTCGGTGGCGGCGGCCGAAGCGATCGAGAGCTATGTGCTCTCGGCCGATGGCAACGCGATCACGGTGAATGCGGACAAGCCAGGCGTGAACATCACCGGCGGTGATGGCAATGACACGGTGATCGTGGACGCGGGCATTGTGGTGACGGGCAGCTATGTCCTTGGCGCTGGCACGAACGTGCTGCAGTTGGGGGATGGGGCCAGCATTGCCGGGGTGAACGGCGGTGCGGCGACCTCGGCCCAGACTCTCGAGGTCGCCGGCGGCGCGACCATGACCACGGCGCAGCATGAGGGCTTCACGGTAATCACCGGGGCTGGCACTGACGACGTCATCACGCTGACGACGGGCGGGTCGGTGGCGGCGGCCGAAGCGATCGAGAGCTATGTGCTCTCGGATGCTGGCAACGAGATCACGGTGAACGCGGCCAATCCGGGCGTGAACATCACCGGCGGTGATGGCAATGACACGGTGATCGTGGGGGCGGGCCTTGCGGTGACCGGCAGCTATGACCTTGGCGATGGCACGAACGTGCTGGAGCTGGGGGATGGGGCCAGCATTGCCGGGGTGAACGGCGGTGCGGCGACCTCGGCCCAGACTGTCGAGGTCGCCGGCGGCGCGACGATGACCACGGCGCAGCATGAGGCCTTCACGACGATCACCGGGGCCGGTGGGGCCGACATCATCACGCTGACGACGGGCGGGGCGGTGACGGCGGCCGAAGCGATCGAGGGGTATGTGCTCTCGGATGCTGGCAACGAGATCACGGTCAACGCGGCCAATCCGGGCGTGAACATCACCGGCGGTGATGGCAATGACACGGTCATCGTGGGCGCGGGCCTTGCGGTGACGGGCAGCTATGCCCTTGGCGGCGGCACGAACACGCTGGAGCTGGGGGATGGGGCCAGCATCAGCGGTGCGACCATCACCGGTCCATTCGACATTGTCCTGGACGCAGATGCGGACGTAACGATATCCACCGCGCAGCATGCGGCCGCCAGCGACATCACGCTGGATGGCAGCAACAGCATCACCTTCGGCGATGCCAACGATGTAACCGGGCGTGTGGATACCCTCTACATCCTTGCCGATGGCGACCAGATCTTCACGCTGGGCTCCGGCGCGCAGAGCGTCACGACGGGCAGCGGCGAGGTCACCATCGTTGTCGGGGGGCAGACGCTCGCCGCGGGCACGACCATCGATGGCTCTGCCACCGGCGACCTCATGCTCAGCATCACGGCCGACAGCGATATTTCGGCAGCGACGCTTACGGGTGTGAACACGCTGGACATCGCCGAGAACGTCACGCTGACCATGACAGCCGCGCAAGCGGCAGCTTTCGGCCTCGAGATCACGGGTGACGGGACGGTGGTGATCACCGATGTCGGAGACAGCGGGGGCTGGAGCTGTCCGGCATCAGTGCCAGTGTGGTCTTCGCGCTGGAGGACGGCGACAACCTGGATGCTGCAGTGACGTCCATGCCCACCGGTACGTTCACGTTGGCGCTGGAGGCGGGTGCCGATGTCACCATGCGGGCCAACCAGCACGAGGGTGCGACCGCTATCACCGGCACGGGCAACGAGACGATCCGGGTGGTCCCCAATCCGTCGGAGATTGGGGGGGACATCGTGATAAATGCCGATCCCGACATCGCCACGTACCGGTTCCCCGACGGATTCAGGGACTTCTTCATGCACCCTGGCAACCTTGGCGTCGACATCGGGTCAGGAACATGTGGGGCCAGCCCAGAAGGCGGGATTCGCTCGGTCATCGTGGGTGATCTCGCCCCGACAGGGGTATTCTGCAACATCCGCGAGGTACGGGTGAGCGATGGCGCGGATCTGACCTCTGTACGGCCCGGGCCGCTGGAGTCTCCCGGGGCACCGGGGGCGGGGAGCATTGCCGGGATCTACTCCTTCATCGGGGATGACCCTGCCACGGTCTCCATGACGGTTGCGCAGCATGAGGCCGTGTTCGGCCTGGACAACTTCGAGACCCGTTCCGGTGACATCGTCGAGCTTTTCGTCGCCGGCACGGCCACTAACACAACGGCAAAGAGTGACGAGATTATCTATGTTCTGAGGGATGCCGGGATCACCCTCACGCTGGACACTTCGACCCCTGCAACGAGTGTCACGGCGGAGGCGAACGGTACGGTTGTGCTGGATGACGTGACGCTGACCGGGACCATCATCGGCACGGGCGCCACTCTCGGCTTGACCGTCCAGGGCACCACGGATGTGACCGACGCGACCCTCACCGATGTCAACACGGTGACCGTGCAGAGCGGAGCGAGCCTGACCATCCTGGCGCAGCAGGCTGGCGACCTGCCGATCACCGGGCCGGGTGCTGTCGTGCTGACCGGGCTGGCGGGGTCTGATGCCGACATTTCGGGCGTTACGGTAAGCGGTTCGGTAACGCTTGCCCTTGGGGCAGCCGACGCCGCCCTGGCGGACGGCTTCGAGTTCGGCGACCGGGCCTGTTCCGTGACGTCGGACGGGACGCGTGAGCTGGACATCACGCAGGTGACTGAACCGCTTGGAAACAGTGTCAGCTTCGCTCTGGATGCCGGTGTCACGCTGCGCCTGACGGCCGAACAAGCCGACGGGCTAACGGTGACTGGAGACGGAAACGTCATCGTCACCGGGCTGGACGGATCCAACGCGGACCTCTCGGGCGTTTCGGTTGACGGCTCTGTGACCCTTGATCTGGGGGCGGCAGATGCCGCCCTGATTGCAGACTTCTCGTTTGCTGACCGCGCCTATTCCGTTATGTCGGACGGTACGCATGAGCTGGACATCACGCAGGTGGCTGCACCTCTTGGAAGCGGTGTCAGCTTCGCTCTGGATGCCGGTGTCACGCTGCGCCTGACGGCCGAACAAGCCGACGGGCTGACGGTGACCGGGGGCGGGAACGTCATCGTCACCGGGCTGGGCGGATCGTCAGCCGATATATCGGAGCTCACGGTGGACGGCACCGTTTCGCTCGATGCCGGGAACCCCAACCCGGTGCTGGACGAGGCTTTCACCTTTGGCGCACGCGCATATGCGGTGATCGGGGTCGGCACCTTGGACATTACCGACGTCACGGACGTTGGCATGGTGGCCGGCCTCGATGTGTCAAGCGATTCCGTGCTTGCCGCATTGTCGGCTCAGGTCGCCATGATCGGCATCGATAAAATTACCGGTGCAGGGATGTTGCGCAAGGTCGCGCCGGATGGCGGCGGTACCCTTGATGCCAGCGGGGCCGGTCTCGCCTCGGTCGTACTCGTCGGTGGGGCGGGGGCAGATACCTTCGTGTTCAGTGACGGGGTCGCGATCGAAGGGTTTGATGGCAATCTTGACAGGCTGGACGTGCGCGACCTCGACCTTGGGGTAAGCTTCTCGGATCTGAACTTCAGTCTCGCAGGAGATGGGTCTGTAGAAGCGCAGACTACCGATCCTATCGCGGAGTGGTTCTACGCAAGGGTTTTCTTCAGTGATGGCGGCACGCCTGCTGAAGTTACCGCGTATGTGGTGGTTTCTGATTTTCCGGTCACGGGGGACTTTGAGTTCGGCTGGCTCTTTGAAACGAGTATGTCCACTGGGCCGAGCTATATGCTGTCGTGGGCTTTGGGAAATTACGCCGGAGATCCTGCGGCCGCCGCGTTCTCTACGACACTGGTGGCCGACATTGGTGAGCTCTCGGAGGCCGGAAGCCTTACGGCAAATGTGACGGATCTCACCGATGTCCTGATATTCAGGGTCGAGTCTGAGAAGTTTGATCTGAGCGACGATCGCTTGGTGGAGCTCACGATCAGCCTTGAGGATGTGCCGGACCCCGGCGTCGGCTCCTTCGCGATCGCGGGGAACGGTGACACAACCGTCAGTTTCGACGGGAGCACCGTGACCCTGCTCGGGATCTCTCCCGGTGATGTGACCGACGATTGGTTCATCTTCTCCTGACCTGGCCGAAATAGCTCCGGGCCGCTGCCCTGACGGCCCGGAGCCCGCGCGCTTCGCGACAGCGCGGCGCGCGAACTGCGTTGGTTCCCTCTGCTTCGGAGACGTAGAATGGTATCGATCACCCGTCTGCCGGACAACACCCTGCAACTCGACGGTTCGGGCCTGATCCTTCAGGATGCCCGCGGTCGGAACCTTGTGCTGCGGGCCGACGAACAGGTGCTCGGGGTGCGCGCCCTAGGCGATGGCGCAGGATACTCACTGATCGTCCAGCGCGGAGACGGCGCGCGCGCCAGCTGGAGCGAGCTGGTCTTCGACGGGAGCGGTCGACAACAGGGCCGGGCGGAGCGGCTGTCCGAGCTGGACTTCGTCCGGAGCGAGCTGCTGTTTGGGGTGGACCTGAACGGGGACGGCGCGGTCGGCCTCGTGGCCTCCGCATCGCGGCTGGACCGCGGGACCGGAGAGCTAGCGGTCTTCGAGCTTGTGGGCCAGGGACTCGGCATCATGCCAGAGGCCGACGCCGCCCAGGCGGTGCCGCTGCTCGATGCCCGCGGCAACCTTTGGCAGTCGCCCTCCGGCCAGCAGGTCGTGGCCATCCGGCAGGACGGGGACGGGTTCAGCATCATCGTCGAGATCGACCGGCGCGGTGACGTGTCCCATGCCGAACTGGAGGTCTCGGCCGAGGGCGTGGTGGCGCGGCGGGCCACCAACCTCTCGCCGCTCGAGGTGGTCGCGCTGGAAGACGTCTATGGCGTGGATATCGACGGTGACGGGGACGTGGGCCTCGCCGCCTTCGGCCCGCGCCTCGACCGCGGCACGGGGGGTGTCGAGATCCGCGAGAACTCGGGCGGCGGCCTGGGAATCCTGTCGGAGGGGGCGCGACGATCACGTCGCTGCGCGACGCAAGTGGAAATCTCTGGCAGCCGGCCGCCAACGAGCAGGTGCTCGCCGTCCGTGCCGATGGCGACGGGCACCGGATCGTGATCGAGGTGGAGCGTCGGGGCGCAGTGTCCCACATCGAATTCGAGGTGGATGCCGAGGGGCAGATCGCTCGCCGCGGTACGCCGTTCTCTCCGCTCGAGGTGACATTGCAGGAGGCGCTCTACGCGAGCGACATCAATGGCGACGGAGACATCGGCTTCGTGCTGGTTGGGGACAGGCTCGACCGGGGCACGGACGGCGACCTCGCCATATGGCCGATCACAGGCGGATACATCGGTCTGGTCCGGGACGGGGTGCCGACTCCGATCCTCGACGCACGCGGAGCGGCCTGGCTGCTGGTTGCGAACCAGAAACCGGTTTCGGTGCGGGATGCCGGCGACGGTCGCCATGTGATCCGGATCGAATCGCAAGGCGCGGTGCGTGCGACGCATGTGGAGGTCACGGTGGAGGCGGACGGGCAGGCCGTCAGGCGTGCGATTGCCCCGCGGACCGAGACGATGGCACATGCCGCCGTGACCACCTCGGACATCACTTGGGTTCCGGCGCCGTTCATGGCCGCCCTCTCGCCCGCCGACGCGGCGACGCTGAAGCGCGCTCCGCTGAGTTCGGCGCAGGTGGCAAGGTTGTCGCCGGACGCGCAGGCGGCACTGGCCGAGGCGGCACTGGCAGAACTGCCCAGCCCTGATGTTTCACCGGCCGTCATTCCTCCGATGACGCCGGAGCAGATCGTCAAGCTGAACGCGGCGCTGGCCGACGCACAGCTCGCGGCGCTCACGCCCGACCAAGTGCTGCTCCTTGGCGCGAACGGGCGGGAGGACCTCGTGACCGGCGACCCGCTCCCCGTCAACGCCAGGCTTCCCAATCTGTCGGATGCTCAGAGGAATGCGCTGACGACCCTCGACCGGCTGTGTCACAACGAGGAGCGTTTCAAAGCAGGCGTGTCCTGGCTTGACCTCTCTGGTGTCATAGGCACGCGAGAGATGTTCGCCTACGTCGCGATGTTCAATCAACCTCTTGCGTGGAATACACGCTCCGTCACCGACATGCCGGGCATTTTCGCCTTCGCCGGCGCGTTCGATCAGGACATCGGCGGCTGGAACGTGCGGGAGGTTCGCGACATGTCCGCGATGTTCGAGGGGGCGCTCGCCTTCTCCAGGGACATCGGCAGTTGGGATGTCCGCAACGTCACAAGCATGGCGAACATGTTCGCCGACGCCTCCAGTTTCGACCAGGATCTCGGACGCTGGAACGTGTCGGCCGTCACCGCCATGTCCGGCATGTTCGAGGGCAGCGGCATGTCGATGACGAACATGGATGGCACGCTCGTCGGCTGGGCGGATATCGACACCCATGCCAGGGAACGAGGTCTGCAGGAAAACGCAACACTTGGCCTCGGAACCGGACCCGGCGCAGTGTCCTTCAGCAACGCAACCGCGGTCCAGAAATCACGCGACAGCTGGAACTGGACCATCAATAAAGGCATCCAGGCGACAGAAAAAACACCGATGGGGCGACGCGCGATGTGCTCGCTTGTCAAAATGATTTCGATCCCGAATTCGACCTCTCCGGCGCCACACGCGGGCAAATCATCCACGCGCTGGGTGGTAATGACGTGATCATCCGCTCGGGCCATGACGACATCATCTATGGCGGGCGCGGCAATGATGTGATGACCGGCGGTGGCGGCAGTGACCCGTTCGCCTTCCTGTTTCCAAAGGAAGGAAGCAACCGGATCGCCGACTTCACCAAGGGTGCGGTGGGTCCGACCAATCCTGAGGCCGACATCACCGACATCTCCGTCCTGCTCGATGTCGATCTGAGCGGTCTGACAACGGGCGCGGAGAAGGCCGCGTTGCTCTTCGATGAATTCGTCTTCTTCGAGGCATCACAGGGAACGCTCAGGATCGCCGTGGATGCAGATGGCAACGGACCGAACGAGGACATCGTTCGTATCACGCTAGACAGCGTCCCGTTCGATTCCGACACCACGACAAGGACTTTCTCGCGCTGCTCATTGACAACGGATACCTTCAGGTCTGACGCGGAGGTCCGCAGTCACCACACGGGAGACGGAGAAATTCATGGAGCAAGGGAGGGATCGGGGCGTAGCCGAGCTGCGCGCTGTCTGCGACGAAGGGCGGGCGTTGTTCGGCGCCGTCGTGCTGTTCAGTGTCTTCGTCAACCTGCTGATGCTGGCCGGTCCGATCTACATGCTGCAGGTCTATGACCGGGTGCTGTCGAGCCGCTCGGAGGCGACGCTGGTGGCGCTGACGGCGCTGCTGGCTTTCCTGTTCCTGGCGATGGGGTTTCTCGACTACTCCCGCGGGCGGGTGACGGCGCGCATCGGCGCAAGGTTCCAGGAACGGCTCGACCGGCGGGTGTTCCACGCCGCCATGCGCCGGGCCGAGGGCGATCCAAACGACAGGCTGGCGCTGTCGGCGCAGCGCGATCTGGAGGCGATCCAGCGACTGACCTCCTCGCCCACGCTTCTGGCGCTGATGGACGTGCCCTGGACGCCGCTCTTCGTGCTGGCGATCTTCCTGCTGCACCCCTGGTTGGGGTGGCTGGCGGTGGCGGGGATGGCTTTGCTGATAGGGATCGCGCTGGTGCAGCAGCGGGTGAGCGCCGAAGCGATGGGCAAGGCCAACGGCGAGGTCATGCGCGCGGAGCGGATGTCCGATCTGTTGAAGCAGGAATCCGAGGCGGTGCGCGCACTCGGCATGCGCGGCGCGGGGCTGAGCCGATGGGAGGCGGCACGCGGTGCGGCACTGGACGGCACCATCGCGGTGAGCGACCGGACCGGCGGGTTCACGACATTCTCCAAGACCTTCCGGCTGTTCCTGCAGTCGGCGATCCTGGGCCTCGGGGCCTGGTTAGTGCTGCTGGATCAGCTGACGGCGGGGGCGATGATCGCGGGCTCGATCCTTCTAGGCCGGGCGATGGCGCCGGTGGATCAGTCCATCGGCCAATGGGGCACGGTGGAGCGGGCGCGGACAGGCTGGCGCAACCTTGCGGAGCTCTTGTCCGCGGTTGCGGGGGAGCCGCGCCGGACCGAGCTGCCGCGCCCCGAGGCGCGGCTGGATGTCGAGGGGATCACGGTGCTGCCGCCCGGCCAGAAGAAGGCGGCGCTGCGGATGGTGTCCTTCGCGCTGACGCCGGGGCAGGCGCTTGGGGTCATCGGGCCGAGCGGGGCAGGCAAGTCGACGCTCGCGCGCGCAGTGATCGGCGCCTGGGCCCCGGCCGCGGGCACGGTGCGGCTGGGGGGGGCGTCGCTCGACCAGTACGACCCCGATGTGCTGGGGCGCTGGATCGGGTATCTGCCGCAGCGGGTCGCGCTTTTCGATGGGACTGTGGCGGAGAACATCGCGCGGCTGTCGGCGAAGCCGGACTCGGCCAAGGTGGTGGCCGCGGCGCAGAAGGCCGGTGTCCACGAGATGATCCTCGGCCTGCCGCAGGGCTATGACACGCCGCTGACACAGCACGGCGGTCAGCTCTCCGGCGGGCAGGTGCAGCGGGTCGGGCTGGCGCGCGCCATGTATGACGATCCGCTGCTGCTGGTGCTGGACGAGCCGAATTCCAGCCTCGACAACGACGGGTCGGTGGCGCTGAACGGGGCGATCCGCGCGGCCAAGGGCGCCGGGCATATCGTCATCATCATCGCCCACCGCCCCGCGGCGATCCAGGAATGCGACCTGCTGCTGGTCCTTGACGACGGCATGCGCAAGGCCTTCGGCCCGCGCGAGCAGGTGCTGCGCGAGATGGTGGCGAACCACCAGCAGCTCCAGCCGCAGATTACCCCCAAGGCGGTGACCTGAGCGATGCGGAAGGATGGAGCTGAAAAAGTCAGTGGGAATGCCGGGGACCGCTGGTCGCCACGGCGCCCGCTCCTGATCGGCGCGGTGACGCTGGTGTTTCTGGTGGGCGGCTTCGGCGGCTGGGCGGTGACGGCGCCGATCGCTGGCGCCGTCATAGCGACCGGCCAGGTCGAGGTGGAGCGGGACCGCGTGGTGGTGCAGCACCCTGATGGCGGCGTTGTGGAGGAGATCTTCGTGATTGAGGGCAGCCGGGTGGACGCGGGCGATGTCCTGCTGCGCATCGACGGCGGCCAGATGCGCTCCGAGCTGGCGGTGGTCGAGAACCAGTTCTTCGAAACGCTGGCGCGGCGTGGCCGGCTTGAGGCCGAACGCGCGGATCTCGACGCGCCAACCTTTCCTGAGCTGCTCCTCGAGGCCACCGTTGACCGGCCCGAGGCTGCGGCCAAGCTGGAAGGCCAGAAGGCCCTGTTCCGCACGCGGCGCGAGACGCTGGCGCAGCTCGAGGCGCAGCTGGAGCGACGCGCGGAACAAGCGCGGCTCCAGATCGTTGGCATCAATGCCCAGCTCACGGCCCTGGAAGCGCAACTGTCGCACCTTGCCGAGGAACTGGCTGCACAGGAGAGCCTGTTGGAGCGGGGACTAGCCCAAGCGCCGCGCATCCTGGCGCTGCGCCGGGAACAGGCCCGGCTGGAAGGCGCCCTTGGAGAGTTGCAGGCCGACCGGGCCGCGACCGAGGCACGGATCACGGAGATCGGGATCGAACGGCTGCGGCTGACGCTTGACCGTCGCGAGGCCGCCGAGGAACAGCTCGTGGATCTGGCGGTACGAGAGCAGGAACTGGCCGAGCGCCGCGGCGTCCTGAGGGATCGGCTGACCAATCTCGAAGTGCGCGCGCCCGTCGACGGCGGGGTTCTGGACCTGCAGGTCACGGACGCGGGCGCGGTCATTCGCCCCGCCGAGCCGGTCCTGCATCTGATCCCCGAGGGGCGGCCGCTCGTCGTCGTGGCGCGGGTGGAGCCCACGGACATCGACGAGGTCTTCGCCGGTCAGGAGGCGCGGGTCATGCTGTCCGGTATGGGCGGTCGGATGATGTCGGACCTGATCGGGGCGGTGAGCCGCGTGTCGGCCGATGTCCTGACCGATCCCGCTACCGGTGCCAGCTTCTTCAGGGTGGAGATCACCCTCGCGCCCGAGGAACTCACCAAGCTGGAGGGGCGCCCCCTTGTCCCAGGCATGCCGGCCGAGGTTTTTCTGACCACGCGCGTGCGCACCCCGCTTGCATGGCTAGTGCAGCCGCTTTCTGACTATTTTTCCCGGGCTCTGAGGGAGGGGTGAACAGGACGCTGGCCTCGCAGAGCGGAAGGCGCTCCGGCAGATCCGCCAGCGCGCGCCTGTGTCAGCGCTCCAACCCGGCATGAAGCAGGTCGCCGGGGAGACGTCCCGCCATGCAGACGGTACGTCCCGGCGGCACCACCATCAGGACGAGATGTGAGAATGTCAAAGCCCGGCAAAGTCCGGATGGTCGGTGCGCCCGCCTCACGCAGCTATCCGGAGGCGCTTGGCAAGCGAGGGTTTCTCCCCATTGTGATGGCGGGTTTTTCTGGGATCGCGCCCTGGGGCAGGCTCATGGGGTCTGTCTTTTCAGGAGGACGCGATGGCGGATGGGGATGTGGCCTTTGGACGGTTGGAGGTCTTGTCCGGGCCGACCGGACGGCTGCGATTGCCGGATGAGGTGAAGGCCCGGATCGTGGCGGAGAGTTTTCTGCCCGGGGCACGCGTGGGGGATGTGGCGCGCCGGCATGATGTGGTGCCGTCGCAGCTGACGACCTGGCGGCGGTTGGCTCGGGAGGGTCCGCTAGCGCTGCCCTGGGATTTTGCGGGGGAGCCCGAGCCCGGCTTCGTGCCCCTGATGGTCGAGGACGCGACGGAAGATGCCGGCCTGCCGCCCATGGCCAGCGATGGAGGCAGCCCGGCGGCACCGGCGATCGAGGTGGTGCTGGGCGATGTGACGGTGCGGCTGCCCGGTGATGTGGCGGTGACGCGGTTGTCGGCACTGGTGACGGCGCTGTCGGGGGCACGGCGATGATCGTGCCGGGCCAGCGGCTGAGCATCGTGATCGCGACCCGGCCGGTGGACTTTCGCTGCGGCCATGACGCGCTGGCTGCCATCGTTCAGACGCAGCTGGGGCTCGATCCGCATTCGGGGCTAGTGGTGGTGTTCCGCTCGAAGCGGCTGGATCGGGCGAAGATCCTGGTTTGGGACGGCACCGGACTGGTGCTGATCTACAAGCGGCTCGAGGCGAGCAGGTTCCAGTGGCCGCAGGTTCAGGACGGGGTCCTTCGTATCTCTCGGGGGCAATACGAGGCGCTGTTCGAGGGTCTCGATTGGCGACGCCTGGTGGTACGGCGGGTTCGGGCGCCCGGGGCGGCGGCATAGCGCAAGAGAGCGCGAAATCTCCATGGTTTGCTGGATCTTGGCGCCTCCCTGGCTAAACTCCGGCCATGTCCTTGCCGCTCGATCCCGCACTGCTCGACCGCCTGCCCCCGGAGGTCCGGGCGCTGGTCGAGGCGCAGGCGAAGGCGCTGGAGGAGGAGCGGGCGCAGCGTGCGGTGGTCGAGCATGAGCGCGCGGAGCTGAAGGATCTGGTGGTCCGGCTGAAGGCCCTGGTCCAGGCGCTGCGCGAGGCCCGTTTCGCGGCGAAGTCCGAGAAGCTGCACCCCGACCAGCTGCAGATGGCCTTCGAGGATGTCGAGGAGACCATCGCCGAAGTTCAGGAGCAGCAGGATCGGCCAACCGAACGGCAGACCGGCCAGCGCCCGCCGCGCCAGGAAACGGTGCGCAGGGCGGTGCCCAAGGGCCTGCCCCGGATCGAGGAGCGTGTCGTCCCCGAAGACCTCACCTGGTCGCCATTGGAGCGCCATTGGTCCGAGCGACAATGGCGACGCGGCTGCGGCGCGATGGTGGCGATCGGCGAGGATCGTAGCGACCGGCTCGACATCGTGCCGGCGCAGCTGCGTGTCCTCGTCACCGTCCGTCCCCGCTTTGCCTGCCCCAAGGGCCGCGCCGGCGTGGTTCAGGCACCGCCCCCGCCGCGACTGATCGAGGGCGGTCTGCCGACCGAGGCCTTCCTCGCCTGGCTGGTCGTGTCGAAATACGCCGATGCGCTGCCGCTCTATCGGATCGCGCAGATCCTCGCGCGCTCGGGCGTCGAGATCGATCGCTCCACCCTCGCGGACTGGGTTGGCCGCACCGCCTTCCATCTCGAGCCCGTCGTGCAGCACATGCTGGGGCATCTGCGGCGCTCGACTAAGCTGTTCATGGACGAAACCTCCGCCCCGGTCCTCGACCCCGGGCGCAGTCGGACCAAGACCGGCTTCCTGTGGGCGCTGACCCGCGACGACCGACGATGGTCAGGGCCCGGCCCCGCGATCACCGTGTTCAGCTATGCCCCCGGCCGCGGCGGCGCCCACGCCGAAGAGATGCTCACGGGCTTCGAGGGGATCCTGCAGGTCGATGGCTATACGGGGTACAACCGGCTGACCCTGCCCACGCGCACCGGCGGTGCCCCAGTCACGCAGGCCTACTGCTGGGCGCATGCGCGGCGGGAGTTCATCGAGGCCACGCCAAAGGCCGGCTCACCGCTGGCCGACGAGGCGCTGCGCCGCATCGCACAGCTCTATGCCATCGAGGCGGACATCCGCGGCCGCCCGGCCGAGGAGCGCCGGCCCGTCCGCCAGGCCCGCTCCGAGCCCCTCGCAGCCAGCCTGCACGCCTGGGCGCAGGACAAGGCCACGCGACTGTCAGCAAAGTCCGACCTCGGCCGCGCCGTGCGCTACATGCTCAAGCACTGGGATGGCCAGACCGTGTTCCTGCAGGACGGCCGCGTCGAGATGGACTCGAACCCGGTGGAGAATTCCATCAGACCCATGGCCCTGCAAAGGAAAAACAGCCTGTTCGCCGGCCATGACGAGGGCGGCCGGAACTGGGCTCGCCTCGCGTCCCTGATCGCCACCTGCCGCCTCAACGGTGTCGAGCCCTTCGCTTGGCTCAAGGCCACCCTCACCGCCATCGCCCAAGGCCACCCCCAGGCCCGCATCGAAGATGCTGATGCCGTGGAACTTCACCCCCGCCACCTGATCCGCGTCGGACCTCAAGATTGCAGAAAAACTTGCAAACGAGGCCACAGCCTAAACTGGCCGACCGCCGCCAAGCACGGAACTCAATGGCGTTGGACCCTCGCTTACAACTAAACGACGGGGAATACGATAGAGATGAAGAACGTTGATCAATTTCATCGGGTCGATAAGTGGCGATGCGCGATCGGTTATGGGTGGTATGCGGCGATAACCAACAAACACACTGAGATGGAATATCGGCTCGCCCCTCAAGTGGCAGTTGTGTCCGCAGATCAGGCGCCAGAGCGAGAGAGTGTCCACGTAAGAGGCACTCAGGATGAAAAGGGTTTGGCTAGGCTAGAATACGAGATTTCTGTTCCCGATATCGACAGCGCGAAGATTGTAACGATTTCGGCACACTTGAAGGTTCCCGACGATGATGCAGTCCCCATCATCTCTGCTATGGAAATTATCCGGCGCAACCCCAATGGGAGCTTTGGCGCCGTGGTCGCGGAACTCCGAAAGGACATACTCCTGCATCCGGAGGGCAAAAATTACATCTTTCCGGTCGCAGATCAGGGCGGAACAAAAGTCCGAGCAGCTATTGAGGAAATGCAGCTCGCCAACGCAAAAGGAATGCCGATTGGAAAACTTTTCCTGACATTCGTGCTCCGAACGCCCAGATACTCCCTGGAACTGAGGAAGCCTAAAATCGCCTTTAGGCAGAACAGCGCGTTGCGGCCGGCTGCGACACTCACGCCATCTACGGTGAACTATTTCGTTCAGCCGAAAGCAGCGGATAGGCCGACTGTCGAGGCGATGGTCGAGTCGCTTCTTCCCTTCGATGTAATCTCCTTCGATATCTTCGATACCGCGCTGGTTCGCTCGGTACAGGTCCCGGACGACGTGTTCCGGCTGATGGGCCTTATGCTGGATGTGAGCGACTTCACGAGCAAGCGGAAGGATGCCGAAAGCGTCGCCCGAGTCACCAATGACCGAACAAAGGGGACCCGCGAAGTCACGCTCGACGAGATTTACGAGGTGATGACGGCGCGACATGGGGCGATGCCGGACTGGTCCAGGCTAGAGTGTGATCTTGAAATCAAACTGGCACAACCCAACCCATATATTCTTGAGGTATTCAACCAGCTGCGCGAGTTGGGGAGAACGCTCATCTTCACGAGCGACATGTACCTTCCTGTTGAAACAATCGAAGCCATGCTCGGCAAGGCGGGTTACTCAGGATGGTCGGAAATCTTTATGTCGCATGCGTACGGCGCGCGGAAGGGCGACGGAACGCTCCAACGCGTAGTGGCAGCTGCTTATGAAGCTTCTTCGATCGCTCACACAGGCGACGTATACTCGGCAGACGTTGAAAGGTCGATCGAGGCCGGGATCCAAGGTACTCACTATCCAGACCGAACCACGCCAATCGTCCGAGAGCATTTCGTCGACAGCCTGGCGGGGAGCTTCTATCAGGCGCTCATCTATAACACGATGGGAACTGGGCACTGGGCAAACGACATTCACTACACGCACGGCTTCCGAATCGGTGGAATTCTGGCCCTTGGCTATCTTGAGTTCCTGCAGCGGCTTGCCGAGGAACAGGACATCGAGAAGATCATTTTTCTCGGCCGCGATTGCTCTGTTCTTGCAAAGGCTTACGAGCGGTTCTTTGGACATACTCCGTCCGCATATATGGAGGTTTCTCGCGCTGCACTGCTGCTCATGACCGCGGGCAGCAATTATGGCGACTTTGTTGGCCGTACTTTCTTCAGGTGGTTCCGGGAGTCGAATAACTCCAAGCCGATCTTCCAGTTGATGCAAGATACAGGCTTCGACTTCCTGATCGAGCATCTTGAGAATTTTGATATCGAGCCGTTACAGTTTCCATCCAGCGCGGATGAAAATCGCTTGCGAGAGTTCTTCTGGGCCCATAAAGCCATCGTCGAAGCGCACCACGAGGACGCCCGCGCGGCTGCAGATGAGTACTTCTCTGCAGCAATCGAGGACGCAAAGAGCATCTTGGTCGTGGATGTAGGGTGGACGGGAACCTGCATCTCGGCGCTGCGGTCCTTCCTGCGCGACCGCAAGGGCGCGGCTGCGCCCAAGGTCGTTGGCGCGCTGCTCGGCACCTCACGCGCCACGAGTCTTCATGACGCTGTGGCATCGGGGCGGATACATCCATTTATCTATTCGCCGGCGCACAACATTGAGCTAACGAATATCGTGATGCCCGGCGGGAAGGCGACGCAGCGAGAGAGAGATCTCCGGACTTTGCCGATAGAATATTCATTTACTGCCATAGACGCATCGGTGGTGTCCTATGGGCGAGCCTCCGAAGGCAAGGCCGTTCCATTGCGGGGAACGAACCGTCCGCCCAATTCAGAGCAGATTATCGGGATGCAGCAGGGGATGCTCGATTTCATCGAGCAGTATCTCGACGCATCCAAAGGGTTTACCGAACTGCGCCGCATCGGTCCTTACTTGGCATTCCAGCCCATGAGGAGCGCCCTTGGCAAGAAACACTATCTTTACGCCGTTTACAGGGACTTTCTCTACGACGCGGCGCCGGTCCTGCATGGCAGCGCTACGAATTTCGAGCGCTACGGTGCGCTCTTTGACGATAGTATCCGTCAAGAAGTGCATGAAACGCTAGGGGATCTGCCGACCGAACTTAAGCGCAGCGCCCCCGCTAAGCGCATCCTCTTCATTTCGCCCGAAATGAAGTATGTCGGTGCGCCAAAGAGCCTGCTTCGCCTTTGCAAAGTGGCGCGGGAGCTTGGTTATGAGCCGCTCGTGTGGACGGCGATTGTAGGACCCTTCGTTCAGGAATTTGAACGCGTTGGGATCGAGGTAAGCGTCGTCAAACCGGAAATCATCGATCAGCGCATGATCGACAATGTGATCCGGGATAACGTCCAACTGGTTGTCTGCAACACGGTCGTGACGCACAAGTTCGTGAAGATTTTCGAAGGCGTTTTACCGGTCGTCTGGTATGTCAGGGAAGCCACAAACCTGCCGGACTTTCTCCGCAGCGATCCAGAGCGCGCAGAGACCTTGCACAAGAGCCAGAGCGTGGTCGTTGTCAGTGACTATGCAGCGCAGGCGGTCAGTGCCTTTGCCAAGGGCAAGATCGAGGTGGTCAGGAACGCGATCGAGGACGTCTCGCACTACGCCTTGTCCTATGCGCCCCGAAAGGGTGGCAAGACGCGTTTCGTCCAATTGGGCACCATCGAACACCGAAAGGGATACGATGTCTTCGTGGCTGCCTACAAAGCCATGCCCCCCGAGTATCGGTCGCGCGCGGAACTACACTTTGCAGGCGGCATGATTAACAGCGCGACAAGCTTCGCGTCTTTCATTCTGGGAGAGATCAAATCCGAGCCCGGGATTGTCTTTCACGGCCTGATCGAAGACGAGCGGAAAAAAATCGAGCTCATGTCGCAAATGGACGTCGTCGTCGTCGCCTCCCGTGACGAGTCCTGCTCGCTTGTCGCTCTTGAGGGTGCGATGCTTTCGAAGCCTCTCATTGTGACGGAGAATGTGGGCGCAAAATACATGGTGACCCACCGTACCGGCGCGATCGTTCCCACCGGTGACGTGACCGCATTGCGAGATGCCTTCATGCATATGATCGACCTCGCGCAGGAGGACCTGATTTCGATGGGCGCTGCGTCGCGCGATCACTACAAGACCTCCGCAAGCCTCGAAGTCCACAAGCGGGACCTGAATCAGCTTTTCTCCCGCCGCATCAGGAGATGGGAGCCGCAGAACTCGGTGTCCGTGCAAGGCGCCGCGAAAGCGCCCGCTGCAGCGTCGCGGCAAACGGAACTCTTTCTCTCGTTGACTTCGCACCCGCCTCGGATGCAGACCATCTCGGCATGCATCAGATCTCTCTTGGCGCAATCCAAACCGGCGGATCGGTGTATACTCTGGCTTTCAGAGGAGCAGTTTCCGCGCAAGATGGACGATCTTCCTCCCAACCTTACCGCGTTGGCTACTGGTCGGTTCGAAGTGCGTTGGGTTCCGGACGACCTCGGTCCGCACAAGAAGTACCTTTATGCAATGCAGGAGTTCCCGCAATCGGCGGTCATTACCGTCGATGATGACGTCGAGTATGATCCAAACTTGGTCCAGACGCTATACGAGGCGCATCTCCAACGGAAATACAGTGTAATCGCTACGCGCTGTCACCTTGTTAGATTCCGACCCGATGGAACGCTGCGATCTTACGTCAACTGGGGATTGGAACACCAGAATCTTCGCGGTGTTGACACCTACGCGCTCATTCCGACAGGGATTGGTGGTGTCCTCTACCCGCCAGGTGCGCTTCCAGTCGAAGCCTTCCAGGTACCTGCGATAAAAGATACTTGTCTCCATGCCGACGACTTGTGGCTCAAGGTCATGACCGTTTTGAATGGTTATCCAGTGTTCATGCCACACCGGCGTTTCGAGTTCAGGACCATCAATGGCTCCCAGAACGCTGCATTGTGGCGCGGAAATTACTTTGGCAACGGCAATGACGAGGCCATGCAACGAATTCTTGATCACGTCGAAATGCGCTTTGGTGCGTCCGGCGCCCTCTCTCGGCGCATGCGCGGGGTAAGAGAGGACGGCACCTTTGTCGGTGTCAACGACGAGCTGGACACTGTGCCGTTGATCTCAGCGACACTGCGGAAGGTGGGAACCTAAGACATGACAAGCGGGCAAGCTGATTTTTCTTCGGCACGTTATTGGGAGCAGAGGTATGCGAGCGGCGGAAATTCTGGTGCTGGTTCCTATGGGAGACTGGCTGCCTTCAAGGCGGATTTCTTGAACACATTCGTTGCCTTGAACAAGGTGACGTCAGTAATGGAACTTGGCTGTGGCGATGGCAACCAGCTTGGGTTACTGAAGTTTCCGCGCTACGTGGGCTTTGACGTCTCGCCAACGGCGGTTGAACAATGCCGAAGGCTCCATGGCGGCTTGCGAAACCATAAATTCCTTTCCCCGGAGGATGGCAAGAGGCTCGGCAGGTACGATCTCACATTATCTCTCGACGTGATCTTCCACTTGGTGGAGGATGACGTTTTCGTTGAATACATGACAAAGCTCTTTCGACACAGTCGAAAATTTGTGGTAATATACTCGAGTAATTTTGATGCCCCGTGGCCTGATAAGCATGTCAGGCACAGAAAGGTTTCAAATTGGACAGAATACGCGAAGCTCGCTGAATGGAGGCTGATCTGCATCGCCCCTAACAGGTTTCCGTATCAAAGTAACGACGTCAACAACACGTCCTTCTGCGACTTCATGATATTCGCGAAATCAAGCGAAAGCTGTCATGTTTCTTGCGCCACCTGGGCGTGACACGTGAGTATTAGAACAAGTGTCGCGAATGGTATGCTGTCGCGTCGCGGAAAATAGTATGGCTGCGTCCTGAACAGCTGCGGTCATACAAGTTGACCTGCCGCAGGATTTTCCCTCATGCTCGTAGAGCTTATTCCTCAAGTTCGACATCAAAACCGCTAAGTGACTGATTCTGGTATGTCGGGATAGGCCGTTTTCCCAAGTTCGACAAAATTCCCTCGGAACACGGCCGATCTGCGTGGCGTGACCCTGTCCTATCAATAAGTTAGGTGGGCGTGAACGAGGACTTGTTGTAGTCACACGCAGACTACGTAAGCAGCGTTGTAAAGTTGGGCGATACGGCGTATTCTGTAGGCATGTTCGTGCGTATCAACGAGAGCGGCGGTCGGCGTTACCTGCAGATCGTCGAGTCCTACCGCAACGAGGCCGGAAAGCCGCGGCACAGGGTCGTTGCCAATCTCGGGCGCATTGATGGCATGGACGACGGCCACCTCGACGCGTTGATCCGTGGTCTGTGCCGGGTGGCGGGTCGCGATGAACCCGCGAAGCTCGAGATCAGCCACGCGCCGACGCGGGCTTTCGGGGATGTGTTCGCGCTGCATGCGCTGTGGACGGACCTTGGCTTCGACCGTGCCCTTGGCCGGGCCTTGCGCTCAGGCAAGCGCAAGCTCGATGTGGAGGCGCTGGTGCGCGCCATGGTGTTCAATCGCCTTTGCGCGCCGGACTCGAAGCTCGGCTGCCTGCGCTGGCTGGACACGGTCGCGATGCCCGCCATGCCCGAGGGCGTGACCCACCAGCATCTGCTGCGCGCCATGGACGCCTTGATGGACCATGCCGCGCGGGTCGAGGCCGAGCTTGCGAAGCAGGTCCGCCCCCTGGTCGATCATGATCTGGCTGTCGTCTTCTATGACCTCACCACCGTGCGCATCCACGGCGAGGGCGCGGTCGCGGACGACATCCGCGCCTTCGGCATGAACAAGGAGACGGGCGGCATCGCGCGGCAGTTCGTGCTCGGAGTCGTGCAGACCGCCGACGGCCTGCCTCTCATGCACACCGTCCATCCTGGCAACGTGGCCGAGACGAAGACCCTGCAGAGCATGCTGCAGACGGTGCTGCGGCGTTTCCCGGTCCAGCGCGTCATCCTGGTGGCCGATCGCGGGCTGCTGAGCCTGGACAACATCGAAGAGCTGACGTCCCTGGCCGACCAGGGCGGGCGTCGGCTGGAATTCATCCTGGCTGTGCCCGCCCGCCGCTATGCCGACTTGGTCGGGACCTTCCGGGACCTCGCCTTCGACGACACCGCTCTTGCGGAAGCCACGTTCGCCGGCCACCGCCTGATCGTCTCCCATGACCCCCTGCGCGCGGCCGAGCAGGGCGACCGGCGCCGGGCGCGTATCGCAGACCTTGAGGCCATGGCCGAGAAAATGGTGGGCAAGCTCGATGCGCAGGACGGCGGGCAGACGGCCAAGGGGCGGCGAGCCTCCGACCGCGGCGCCTACAGCCGGTTTACCCGCGCCGTCGCGGAGGCCGAGATGACGCGCTTCATCAAGGCTGACCTCAACGCCGACCGCTTCAGCTGGTCGATCGATGATGATGCCGTCGCAAAGGCGGAACTCTTCGACGGCAAGCTCGCGCTGATCACCAACGCACCGGACCTGCCCCCCGAGGACGCCGTCGCGCGCTACAAGGACCTCGCCGACATCGAGCGAGGCTTCCGTGTCCTGAAATCCGACATCGAGATCGCGCCCGTTCACCACCGGCTGCCCGACCGCATCCGCGCCCACGCCCTGATCTGCTTCCTCGCCCTCGTGCTCTACCGCGTCATGCGCATGCGCCTGAAGGCAAGGGGTCACAGCGCCAGCCCGCGCACTGCGCTCGACCTGCTCGCCCGCATCCAACGGCACCAGGCCAAGATCGGCGATCGCTCGGTCGAGGGCCTTTCCACCGCAACCTCTGAACAGTTGGAGCTTTTCGACACACTGAACCTGCCAAAACCCGCCTGACAGCCTGCTGTAGTCACAAAATGGCGCATCCCACCATAATGGTTTCAATCGCTTAGCCGGTTTGCTGTCGAACTTGGGCGTTTTGTGACTACGCGGGCGCTGTCAGGCGGGCTTCGGCAGGTTCAGGGTGTCGAAGAGCTCCAGCTGTTCGGGGGTTGTGGTGGACAGGCCGCCCACCGCGCGTTCACCGATCCTTGCTTGATGGCGCTGGATACGGGCGAGGAGGGTGATCCAGTCCGAACGTGCGGCGATCGACGACAGCCCCAAGGTCACGGCGATTAACCACTCCGCTCACCGCGAACGCTCCTTCGGGGGCCTGACCACCCTCATCGTACGGTGTCACGAGGGACAGGCGGCGGCGATCTTCACGCAGGACGAGTTCTTAAGCAGTGATTTCCGGCGCAACACCCTCGAGGTGACCTACCGCATCGATGCCGCCCCGGCGGTGCGGGGGCGCTGGAGTTCGCTGACCAGCAGCGCCGGGGCCGGGCTCTTCGGTCGTAGCCGCCCGGTTGCGACCGCCTGCCTGGGTTGAGTGCGGTGGGTTAGCTTGCGTCGTTACTGACGTCATTACGGACGTCAGCTGCGACGGGGGCGGGTATGCGGGACGGAGTGCTCCTTGGGGTGGGGCGGCGGCGTCGCTGGACGGATGAGGCCAAGCTGGCAATCCTGGGCGAGGTTGGGGTGAACGGCTGGACGGTGCTGGATGTCGCGCAGCGGCATGACGTGGCACGGCAGCAGATCTACCAGTGGCGGCGGGAGATGCGGCGCAAGGGGCTTTGGCCGACGGCCGAGGCGCCGGTGTTCCTGCCGGTTGAGATGGCGGGCGCACCGACAGGGGCCGCGACCACGGAGCCGGGCAGTTCGGTGGCCGAGATCACGGTGATGCTGCGCAATGGCCGGCAGCTGCGCTGTGGCGAGTGCATCGACGATGCGGCGCTCGCGCGGTTGGTGCGGCTTCTGGAGGCGACGTGATCGGGCCGGGGACCGGGGTGCGGGTCTACCTGGCCTGCGGGGTAACCGACATGCGCAAGGGGATCGCGGGCCTTGCGGCGCTGGCGCAGGACGAGCTGCGGCAGAAGCCTGCAGGCGGGGCAGTGTTCGCGTTCCGCGGCCGCAAGGGCGACCGGCTGAAGCTGCTTTGCTGGGACGGTCAGGGCTTCTGCCTCTACTACAAGGTGCTGGAGCGGGGTCGGTTTCCATGGCCGAGCGCGGGCGACGGCGCTGCGCGGCTGACCTCGGCACAGTTGGCGATGCTGTGGGAAGGGATCGACTGGCGACGGCCGGACTGGGGGGCGCCGCCGGCCCGGGTGGGGTGATATCCATCTGAGCGGGCTTGTTTTTATGGTCTTTTGCGGGTGCCTGTGGTAGCCACGGGCATGTCGCCCGAAGCCGCTCCGCTGCCCGATGACCCCGTCGCCCTGAAGGCGATGATCGCTGCTCTCCAGGCCGAGAACGAGAAGATGTCGGCCACGCTGAGGGCCCATGATCTCCTCGTGCAGGCGTTGCGCATCCGGATCGCCAAGCTTCAGAAGCAGAAGTTCGGGGCCAGCTCCGAAAAGATCGAACGCGATATCGAACAGCTCGAACTGGCGCTCGAAGACCTGATGGTGGCAACTGCGGAGGCGCGCGACACGCCGCCCGGGGAAGACGAGGTTCTGGAGCAGGGCCCGCCGCCGGCCGAAGAGGCGGAAGCCGCGCCAGAGAAGAAGCAGCGCCGCCGACCCCGCGTCGCGCAGGATACGCCGCGCGAGCGCCGTGAGCTGGATCCCGGCGATGCCTGCCCTGACTGTGGTGGCGATCTTCGCGTGGTCGGCGAGGATGTGAGTGAACTGCTCGACATGATCGCAGCGCAGATCAAGGTGATCGAGATCGCCCGGGTGAAGAAGTCCTGCCGCCGCTGCGAGCGCATGGTGCAGGAACCCGCGCCGAGCCGACCGATCCCGCGCAGCATGGCCGGGCCCAGCCTGCTGGCGTTCATCCTCGTCTCCAAATTCGACGACCACGTTCCGCTCTATCGCCTCAACGAGATCTTCGCCCGGATGGGTGCCGAGATCCCGGACACCACCATGGTCGACTGGTGCGGCGGGGCGATGAAGGCGCTGAAGCCGTTGATCGAAAAGCTCGAGGCGGATGTCATGTCGAGCCCGATCCTGCATGCCGACGACACCCCCATCCGCGTGCTCGACCGATCCCGAAAGGACAAGGGCCTCGGAAGGGGCGTGAAACAGGGGCGCATCTGGGCCTATGTGCGCGATCAGCGACCATGGTCAGGCGCCGCGCCGCCGGGCGTCGTCTACTACTTCTCCCCGGATCGGAAAGGAGAGCACCCGCGCGGTCATCTCGCGAACTCGGCGGGCATCCTGCAGGCCGACGCCTACGCCGGCTTCAAGGAACTCTATGAGACGCGCACGGACGGCACGCAGCGGTTCCGCGAGGCCGCCTGCTGGGCCCATCTGCGGCGCGACTTCCATGACGTGTGGACGGCCGACAAATCTCAGATCGCGCGCGAGGCCCTCGACCGCATCGGAAAGCTCTACGACATCGAGCGCGAGATCGCCGGCAAGTCGGCGGAACTGCGGCTTGCGGCCCGCAAGAAATACAGCGCTGACAAGGTCGCGGCCTTCAGGACGTGGGCCGAACAGCAGCTGACCCGCATTCCCGGCAAGAGCGATCTCGCCAAGGCCTTCCGCTACGCTCTGAACCGGTGGTCGTCCTTCACGCTCTTTCTGGAGGATGGCCGCCTCGCCATCGACAACAATGCAGCCGAGCGCGCCATGCGCCCGATCGGCGTGGGGCGGAAAAACTGGCTGTTCGCCGGATCGGACACCGGCGGCGAGACCCTGGCGCGCGCCATGACGCTGATCGAAAGCGCCAAGATGAACGGTCTCGATCCGCAAGCTTACCTCGCCGACGTTCTTGACCGTATCCACGATCACATGAGCAACCGTCTCGACGAGCTGCTGCCGTGGAACTGGACGCCCAGGGCGCGGATCATGCCCGAAAACGCGGCCGCCTGATTTTGCAAGGCGGCCAAAACCGGGCGGTTACGGTCCCTGCCCTGGCCACGGCCTGACATCGCCGCCCCTCGCGGGCGAGGGCACGGCGCCGCCTGACGACAAGGCGCCCGGGGTGCGGTCCGTCACGAACCGGGCGGACGGGTGCCTCACACCCGGGGCACGCCCCCCTGCAGCACCGTCACGAACCAGTCGGTGTCGATGTTGCCACCGCAGAGGATGACGCCGGCGCGACGACCCGCCATCCGCGCGCGCTCCTGCATCAGGGCGGCGAAGGGGGCGGCGCCGGCACCTTCGGCGAGGTTGTGGGTGTCGGCGTAGAAGGCGCGGATGGCCTCGGCCACCTCGGCGTCGCTCACCGCCAGGATGCGCGCCGCACCGGGGCCGCAGATCGCAAGCGCCTCGGGCACCGGCACCCGCAAGGCCATGCCGTCGGCAAAGGTCCGGGCGCTGTCGGTGGGCACCGGGTGCCCGGCTTCGGCCGAGAGCTTCGCCGTGAGGGCCCCCTCCGAGACGACGCCGACCACCTCGGTGTCGAGGGCGAGCGCATCGCGGGCCGCGATCACGCCGCAGATGCCGGAGCCGCAGCCGATGGGAACATAGACCGCATCGAGCGGTGGGGCGGCGCGGAAGAACTCCAGCGCATAGGTCGCGACGCCGCGCACCAGCTCCCGGTGGAACGGCGGCACGATGTGGAGCCCTTCGGCCGCGGCCACGCGGAACGCCTCCTCGCGCGCCTCGTCGAAGTCCTGTCCGAACTCCACCAGCTCCGCGCCCCAGGCCCGCATCGCCGCGTTCTTCTCGGTCGAGTTGCCGTGCGGGACGTAGTCCACCGCGCGCAGGCCCGCCGCCACCGCCGCGCGGGCCTGGGACTGCCCGTGGTTGCCGCGCGTCGCGGTGATGATGCCCGGCACCCCGGGATGGGTGCGCCGCAACCAGTCGATGTAGGTGATGCCCCCGCGCACCTTGAACGCGCCAGTGGGCCCGTGGTTCTCGTGCTTGACCCAGACCTCGCAGCCCGCCCGCGCCGAGAGGAGCGGCCAGGCATATTGCGGCGTGGGCGCCATGTGACGATGCACCAGCGCCGCCGCTGCCTCGAGGTCTTTGAGCGTGAGATAGGACATCGTCGCCTCCGGTCTGGAGCCGACCTGACCATCCCGCCCGCTCGGGGTCAATCGGATGCGCTGCAGATCACCCAGGACCGAGACTTGCGCACTGGCCGGAGCTCGTCATCCGCCAGCCCCCCCTGGAAATCTGATGGTGACCACGGGCACTGCTTCATGCCGGGCTGGCCTGCCGATGGAACCGGTCGCGCAGCCAGGGCGGAAGGGTGCGGGCCATGGCGGCCGTGTCGGGGCGCCAGTCGGCGGCGGCCTCGAGGAGCACGCGGGCAGTGCTGTCGGCCGCGTCGAGGTCGTTGGCGGGCCAGTGGCTGGGGTTGCCCTCCCAGGCGGTCAGATAGCCCTCGGCCCAGATCGAGAGCGGCATCTCGTCGCCAGGGAGCAACACGACGCCCACCGGCGTGCGCAGCCTGGTGAGCATCTCGTTGTAGCGGCCCAGCAACAGTTCGAGGATGCGCTCCAGCTTGCGTTCGTCCTCGATCTCGGGGCCGATGATGTTCATCAGCGGATGCAGCCAGACGCCAGGGGGTATGAAGCGCGGCGCGGTACAGACACCGGCCATGTAGCCGTCGACCCACCACTCCGTCAGCCCGGCCGGGCGCAGCAGCTTGCCGAGTTCGCCGGGCCTTTCCGGCGCGATGCCGGGGATGGGCCCACCCCGGGGAGCCGCCGCCTTGCCCCGGCCGCGTGCTCTGACCTTGCCGGAGGGGGGCTCGGCGCCGCTGCGGGCCTGTTCATATGCCCAGACATGGAAGGACTCGGCGAAGATGGTTTCCATCACCGGCACCTTCTTCAGCTCCCGCCCCTCGGCCAGCGCGAGGGCGACGGCGGCGAAGGCGCGGGCCTCCGACGACCCGGTGGCCTGGAGCAGGAGCCCGCTGCGGGCGATGACCGCGGACCAATGGTCCCGGCGGCGCTCCAGCGCGGACCAGAGCGCGCGCTTAATCGCCGCCGGCGTGGCCGCCCCTTCGATGGCGCCGGTGAAGGCGTCGCTGTCCTCGTACCAGCTCGTGGCCACCATCGGATGGTCCTCGACCCAGTCGCGGCTCGTGTTGATCAGCCGGCCCCGCGCCTGCGGGGAAAGGTCGGCCAGGGTATTCTCGGGATCGATCAGCCCGACGATGGCGGCGATGTCGGCCGGCAAGGGCCGCAGCGCGTCGAGGCCCACCGCCTGCACCACATCCACGAGGCCGGGGGCCGGCGGGCTGCCCGCGCGCAGACCATCCCCGAGCCCCAGGGCGATCGCCTGGGCAAGATACGAGGACGGCACCTCCACGACGTCGACGCCTGCGGCAATGGTGTCGAGCAGGCTGCGCTGTTCCGTGGCGCTGGAACAGGGGATGACATAGGCGTCCTTCACCCCGAACCCCTGTTTGAGCAGCACCACCGCCACACGCCGGGTGCTGCCGGACTGCAGGGCGACGCTGAGGCTCTGCGCGCCCGAGCCGTCGATGCGGCTCGACAGGATGCGGTGGATCTTCGGCGGTGTCCGGGAAACAGGGCCGCCGATCCCCCTGCGCATGGCCTCGGCGGTCAGCGCGTCCACCCGGGGGAGCACCTCGGCATCCTCGATCCAGCTGCGCAGGACCGTCAGCCGCGCGAGCAGCTCGGCGCCCATCGCCCCGGCGGCAAGGCGGTCGCCCAGGCCCTCGGCCGCGCCCCGCCGCACCTCGGCCCGGCGGTCGAGGAGCAGCGCGCAGGCGACATCGCCGAACACCCGCTCGGGCCGCTGGGTGACCTGTCGGACGAGGGCCCGGCGCAGCTCCGCCGGAAGGGTCGCCAGCATGTCGAGAAAGCCCGACTGCAGCATCGACCCGCCGTCCGTATTCTCCTGCGCCAGTTTCGTCAGGAGGGCATCGAGCTGCGCCTCGCCGTCGAAGGAATCCACCATTTCGGGGGCGTCGGCCAGGTCGACCCGCTCCGCCAGCGCCTCGGGCGGCTGCAGGCCGGCACGCCCCCAGCTGGAGGCCAGTGCCATGCGGCCCATGAAGGTGAGCACATCGGACGCAGTCAGTTCGAGGATGTCGCCCTCCAGCGTGGCGATAAACGCATCCCCGCGCTGGCGTCCGTTCTCCCGGGCCATCCGCGCCTCGTCGAGCGCCGAGGACAGAAGCACGATCATGTCCTCCAGCTCCTGTCCCCGGTCGGTTCGCGCAGCGATCAGCCTGAGCAGTCGTGCCGCGAGATCCGGCGCCTCGAACAGGGTACGCGCGGCCTGCTTGAAGTCCGGGTACGGGCTGTCCCGTGCCTCCCCACTCCGGCTCATCGCCAGCAGTCGCTCGATCTCGGGTGGCAGCATGACCCCTCCGCGGCCTCACGGGCGTCGGCAGGCACGCCCCTGCCCGCTGGATGCCCGGAGCGCACGGTGAAGATCAACCCCCCGGGCCCGCGGATCCGCGCCCAAAGCTATCCCCCGGCAGCGGGGGTGCCCAGCTCGAAGCGGTCGCCACCTCCTCCGCCCAGCCCATGCAGCCGGGCTTGTGTGGCCTTCCTGTCCGGGCGAGACTGTCCCGGCGCCTTGGGGGAGGCGTGATCGGGGTGAGGGGTGGGCTGCCATGCGCCATGCACGCCTGCGCGGCGACGCCGGTCGGTGGCATCCGGCGGGGCGCGGTGCGGTCGACCGCACCTTGCTGCGGCGCGCCCCGGCCAGGGCGGTCACTGCGAAGCATGCAGGGCGGATGGTCTGGCCCCGAGCCGGAGGACGAGTCTGATGCCGGACGGCGGAGCCCCCGCAGAGGTGCTGGCAGGGCTTGTGGAGCGGGTCACTTTACATAACGCCGCGAACGGCTTCTGCGTGCTGCGGGTGAAGGCGCGCGCGGTCACCGCGACCTAGTCACCACCATCGGCCATGCAGCGACGATCTCGGCCGGCGAGTGGGTCACCGCTTCGGGGAGCTGGGTCAACGACCCCACCCATGGGCAGCAGTTCAAGGCGCGTTTCCTCCGGACCTTGGCCCCCACCAGCCGCGACGGCATCGAGAAATACCTCGGCTCGGGCATGATCCGCGGCATCGGCCCGACCTATGCGAGGCGGCTGGTGCGGGCCTTCGGCACGGATGTGTCCGACGTCATCGAGGCCACGCCCGACCGGCTGCGCGAGGTCGAGGGCATCGGCCCGGTGCGCGCCGCGCGGATCACCGCCGGCTGGGCCGACCAGAAGGTGATCCGCGAGATCATGGTGTTCCTGCACAGCCACGGCGTCGGCACCGCCCGCGCGGTGCGGATCTTCAAGACCTACGGCACCGACGCCGTGCAGGTCATGGGCGAGAACCCCTACCGGCTCGCCCGCGACATCCGCGGCATCGGCTTCCGCACCGCCGACGTGATCGCCGGGAAGCTCGGCATCGAGAAGACGGCGATGATCCGCGTGCGCGCCGGCATCGCCTATGCCCTGGCCGAGGCGATGGGCGAGGGCCATTGCGGCCTGCCCCGGGAGGGTCTGCTCGATCTCGCGGGCAAGCTGCTGGAGGTGCCCGGCCCTCTGGTGGAGACGGCGCTGGAGCTGGAGCTTGGCGAAGGCACGGTCATCGCCGATCGGGTGGGCGAGACCGACTGCGTCTTCCTCGCCGGCCTCCATCACGCCGAGCGGGCCATCGCGCGGCACATCGCGCGGCACATTGCGCGGCTGATGGCGGCCCCGCTGCCCTGGCCCGCGATCGATGCCGCGCGGGCGCTGCCCTGGATCGAGCGCCGCACGGGCCTCGCGCTGGCCGAGAGCCAGGCCGACGCCATCCGCCTCGCGCTGGCCTCGAAGGTGCTGGTGATCACCGGCGGCCCCGGCGTCGGCAAGACCACCATCGTCAACGCCATCCTGCGGATCCTCGCCGCCAAGCGGGTGAAGCTCCTGCTCTGCGCGCCCACCGGGCGGGCGGCCAAGCGCATGACCGAGGCAACCGGCATGGAGGCGCGCACCATCCACCGGCTGCTGGAGGTCGACCCCAAGGGGTTCGGCTTCAAGCGCAACGAGGAGCGCCCGCTCGACTGCGAACTGCTCGTCGTCGACGAAAGCTCCATGGTGGACGTGCCCCTGTTGCAGTCCCTGCTGCGGGCGGTCCCGGGGTCGGCCGCGCTGCTGATCGTGGGCGACATCGACCAACTGCCCTCGGTCGGCCCCGGGCAGGTCCTTGCCGACATCATCGGCTCGGGCGCCGTGCCCGTGGTGCGGCTGACCGAGGTGTTCCGCCAGGCTGCACGGAGCCGGATCGTCATCAGCGCTCACCGGATCAACGCCGGTCGGCTGCCCGACCTCGCCCCGCCCGCGGGCGAGACCGACTTCTACTTCGTGCCGGCGGACACGCCCGAGTTGGCGGTGGCGCGCATCGTCGAGCTGGTGCGCAGCCGCATCCCCCGGCGCTTCGGCCTCGACCCGATCCGCGACGTGCAGATCCTGTGCCCGATGAACCGCGGCGGCGTGGCGCACGGTCGCTCAACATCGCCCTGCAGGCCGCGCTGAACCCGCGCGCCGAGCCGAAGGTCGAGCGCTTCGGCTGGACCTTCGCGCCGGGCGACAAGGTGATGCAGATCGAGAACGACTACGACAAGGAGGTCTGGAACGGCGATATTGGGCGGATCCTGCGCATCGACCCCGACGAGGGCGAGCTCGTGGCCGGTTTCGACGACCGCGAGGTCACCTACGGCTTCGGCGAGCTGGACGCGCTGGTGCCGGCCTATGCCACCACCATCCACAAGAGCCAGGGCTCGGAATACCCCGCGGTGGTCATCCCGGTCATGACCCAGCATTACACCATGCTCCAGCGCAACCTCCTCTACACCGGCGTCACCCGGGGCCGGAAGCTGGTGGTCCTGGTGGGCCAGAAGAAGGCCGTGGCGATCGCGGTCGGCAACGTCTCCGGGCGGCGACGCTGGTCGAAGCTGCGGGAGTGGCTGGCCGGGTATGGCGGCCCGGATGTCTTCCCAGCCGGACCATGAGATCGGACACGACACAGCACTCGGCCGCAAAGCAGCATCCCCAGACCGGCCATTCGCTGCGAGTGCGCTCTTCCCATTGCACAAACGGCGGGACGGCGGGACCTTGCGGACGTTCGCATCGGCACCCGCAAACCCCTCGCGGTCGCAGCATAACCGACCTGGAGGGCGGTTTGCAGACCCTCACGTTGCGGCACGACATTCGAGGCGATTGGCAAATGCGGCCATTCGCGACTCGCTCACGTAGGGTCACAATGCGCAGGGCGCCGTCATCCTCAGCGGTTGTCCGAATGATCAAACAGAATGGTAGAGAATCGGCCATTCCGGTGCTAGCGCCGTGACCTGGGGTGTCCGTTCTGATGAGGGGCGCTGACCAGCGCCCATCCACGAAAGGATGATTGACCATCGGCCCGGTGCAGGTCCATAGAGAACGAAGGAGGATCACAGCCCACGGCGAGCGACCAAGAAAGATTAGCCGCTGACGAGGCCTTGGCATCCAACGAGTCAGCGTGACGCCGAAGCCCCGGCGCGACACGTCGCATCACCACGTCTTGATTCTGCCGTGGAACCCGCCGCAAGCTCCTAATATCCTTCGTCGCGCCCCTGCTCCTCCTCGCGATACGGGGTCATCGAGTACATTGTCATGATCGGAATTACATCTGGGATGCGGTAGACACGGGGGTCTACTGCGCCAACAGACGGCGGAATCTTGAGAATCGTGGCTGTTAGCCACGCAGCCTGGTTTTCGACATCAGTTCCTGTGAGCCCAGCATACCATTCTAGGAGGGCCGGAGCGGGAGGGGTGTCAGCATCCTCTGCGATCGCCGCAATTCTAGCTCTGATGATAGCACTTTGCGGATGAGAGCCGACTGGATGCTCAGCGTAAAGAGACACGAGAGCGATGAGGTCAGCCCGTGCTTTTTGGCCGTTTGCTATAAGCCGCTCATAGTAGGCGTCCGACGCAGAATTCGCGCAAATACCAAGCGCCGCGAGAGCCAAACCGGCAAGCCACGGGGGAGCCGTTTGGCCCACGTTCTCCAGAAGTGTGACGTCGTCTGGCTCTAAAGGCAGATTTGCTATCGCGCGTTCGAAATAGGCCCAGATAGCGGCCTGTGCGATGACGCGATAGTCAGGATCCTCCTTGAGGCCTGGAGCAGCGATCCCGGCCCGCAAGGCTTCCGGAATACGATCATCCGGGCGCGTCGAAAGCGCGCCGAGTACGGCGCACTGCACGAACGGATCTGCACTACGGCAGGCCCGCAGCAATGTCGCGATCGAATCGCTAGTGAGGCTGGTATACGCTTCGAGCGCACGGGCCGCGGAGCGCGCGACGGCATATCTTGGCCAGCTCGCGCCCATGCCATAATGGCCATCGAGGCTGAAATCGCGATCATCGAGCGTAAGCCCGGCAAGGAGAGGTTCGGCATCCGGCCAGCGGTGGACACGCATCAGCTCGGCCCAAGCGAGGCGGATATCCGCGCTACGATCCGATGCCATGCCAAGAAGCGCGGCGCGGTCGGCGTCGGTCGCGTTAGGGACCAGATGTCGCATCGCCATGCGCCGGACCGGATAGCGCGGATGGGAGAGTGCCTGCCGGATCAGCTTTCGCTCGCAGGCACCATCTCGGATCGTGAGTGCGAACAGTGCGGGGCTCCCCTCATCCTCATCTCCCGTCGCCAGAAGCCGCTCGGCTGTCTCCAGGATCGAGCCTTCGCATAGAGCAGCGAGGACTATCAGGATCCGTGCGACGCTGTCTGGGCATTCCGGACAAAGGGCAACGATGCGATCGCGCACCTCCTTGCTTTGGCCTGCGACGAAAGCGTGCAGCTCGGTCGTATCGCGCAGATCGAGAAGCATGCGCCCGATCGCACTGTCGATGGGTGGTAGCTGGTCGACAAGCCGCTTCGCCAGTTCGCGGGCGTTGGTTTTCTCGAGGTCGAGGACGAGTTCCAAGCGGCGCGTCGCTGAGAGCCGGGGCAAGGCGTCCCTTAGGATGTCGATGCCAGCCTCGTCCAGGTCAAATGCGATGGCGGCTAGTGTCTTGCGCCATTCAATATAGCTGATGTCGTCGCGGGCAAGCGCATCGACAAGGTCAGGAGCCAGCTCGGGTTTCCAATTGCGCTTGATGAGCGCCCATACGGCGGGAAGGCCGCGATCGTCGGCATGGGCAAGCAATGTCCGGAGATAGTCTAGCGAATGATCTCCGCGGCGGTCGCGTTGATCGCTGGCCAGTGCGAGGACGATATCGGCGGCATGGGCATGACCGTCAATCCAGCCCCAGCCCTCTGCCAGATGACGCTTGCGGACGGTAATCTTGAGGCCTTCGGTGGCATTATAAAAGCGCTCGCTGGGTTCCTCGATGATGTGGCTCGCCTGAATCGCATCTACCTCGTGCTCGCGGGCGCGTCGCTGGTCCTCCTGGGTGGTATCCAGCCATTGGTCCGCCTCGGCTTCCGCCTTGACGAAGTTGTCGATGACCGCATCATAACCGGGGCCTCCGTCCGCGACGGCGCCAGCAATGATGGTTGCAAGATTGTCGCCGGGGCTCTCCAGAAGCGCGAGGGTGGCGGCCGCATCCCCAAAGGCGGGCCCCAGATCGTCGCTAAACCGGCCTGCAAAGACGAGAAAATCCTCCCCATAGTCAACCTGCGTGAAGGGCAAGACACCGCGAACGAAGGCAGAAAGCAAAAGTGGTGTCGCCGGGTTGGCCGCATATTCCACTTCTTCTTCCAGTGTCATGACCGGCGGCACCCAACTCGGCTTCGGGAATGCCCCTCGCTCGTGGGAAGGGAGCGTCAGGAGGGTGGAGGCGAAGCGGCGCGCGACATTGTCCGTTGTCGCGAAATGGGAGAGATCGGAGAAGGCGCGCTCCATCGATCCGCGCCCGATACTCTTCGTGAGCCGCGCGACAAGGGCATGATCGAGATGCTGCTGGGCTTGCTCCGAGAGGACTATCTCGACCCCCTCCAATGTTGCGACGTTTCTCAGGATCGCGATGGCGTTGATCGACGCCAAATCCGACGCCCCAGCGCCAATTGTAAGAAGTGCGTCAACGAGCGCCGTAAGGACCGCCTCCGTCTCGGCGCGGTCGCGCGCCAAAGCGAGCCTCAACCCTTGGGCGACACGAGGATGTGCTAGTCGGATGGTTTCGCCTTTGATCCTCAGATTGCGCCCTGCTTCAAGAAAGTCGATGAGCCCCTCGACATGAGGCTTGAGGTGATGCTGCGCCCGCAGTACCCGCAAAACGGAACGCAGATCGGACATCTTGAAGGCGCTGTCGGCGGACAGGAGCCCCCAGAGGATCGCGGCACAGGCGATGCCGTCCTCACCCCAGTTCACAACCTGATCGCGGATTACCGCCGCAATGGCCTCGATCCCAGTTTCATCGACGATCTGATAGAAAGGGCGCGGACTGTCTTCCCGTTCGCGGGGCAGCGCCCCGATGAAGCGTTCGATCTGATACGGGCGCGGACGATCGCGGAGAAAGGTCTCGCGATGCATACTCGCCAGAGCCAGGGCATGACCAGATAGGTCCGCGGCGTGATTATCGTAGATTTGGGCGCGCTGCGCGTCGTCATAGTCAATTGGCTCGATGGCCACGGTATAGCTGGCGAGGGCTGGCGATGGTTGGCTTTTCTGGAAGATATCGTTCCGGGTCGTCACGAGGAACTTGTGCGCGGGACCGCCCATGCGAAAGAGGCTGGGAAGATCGGCTGTCCACCGCGTTGCTTCGGGCGACGGACTTGAATCTCCCCAAGGGTCGCGCAGATGGAGGAGTAGTGGACCATGCTCAGTGAGCGCGCTGCGTGCTTCCCCGGCGTTCTGCGGAAATATCTCGAGGAAGCTTGGGCTTCGCCGCCGAAGTCGGCCCGCGAGGACGTCGGCGCTCAACGTTTTACCAGTACCGGAGGGGCCAACGATGATCACGGCGTGGCTGGTGTCGAGCGCCTGTTCGATCGCGGCGAAGCTGCGCGGAGGTACGAACTGGTCGTGGCGGCGATGGGCCAGACGGCCGCCGCCATGGCTGATCACGACCGCCATGAGATCGGCGAAAGTCCAATGGCCGCCAAACTGACCTTCGAGGCGAGCGCTCACTGCCTTGCGCATCGCCGCAAAGCAGTCCGCATGGTTCTGGGGTGGGATATTGCCGTGCTTGTCGAGCAACTTGAAGACACGGGTCTCGATGAGCTCGCTTTTGAGCTCGGTGCAGAGACCGATGCGCTTGCCGAGCGCCGCGCGGGCAGGACCTGTCCTTCCCTTCCTGCTATTGGGCGGTAGATCGCCGGGATCGGGAAATGACAGGATATCGGGGTCGGTATTCTCATGCGGGCGCAGCCCCGCTTCCGTCGCCTCGTTTGTTACGAAGAGATATTTCGCCGTGAGATCGGCCTCGAGCATCGCGAGCGGTCGCGACCTGGGCGCGGGTCCGCGCTTTTTCGCCGTTACGGCTCCTTTCGTCCCCGCCTTGGCCTTTGCGATCGTCTGCTTGCCGAGAAGAACCTCGGCGAGATCTTTCGAGGTCCAGGGCGCCGCAGGGGAATCGCATATGACGTCGGCGGTCTGAGCGGCGCCCCTTGCGGCTGAGGTCTGGATGGATTCTTGGGGGTTGGACCCAAGCCTCGGAGCCCATCGCCGCCATGCACCTGTTCCTGACCGCCTTTGAAGACGTCCCTGATCCCCGCGCCGATAACACCCGGCACGATCTTGGCGAGTTGCTCGTCATCGCCTTCGTGTCGGTGCTTTGCGGTGCGACGTCCTGCGCCGAGATGGCCGCCTTCGGTCGGTCGAAGGAGCGTGTTTTCAGGGACTTCCTCAAGCTGAAGCACGCCATCCCGTCGCATGACACCTTCTCGACGGTGTTCCGGATAATCGATCCGAAGGCGCTCGACGCCGCCTTCGGACGGGTGCTGACCGATGTCGCGGCGCTGCTGCGCGCAGGCGATGTGATCGCCGTCGACGGCAAGGCCTTGCGCGGTGCCCGCGACGCGGGCGAGAGCGCGCGGACGCGGATGATGGTCTCGGCCTACGCGACGCGGCTGCGCCTGACGCTGGCCAGCGTGCCGGCCGATCGCGGCGCGGAGCTGGAGGCCGCGATCGAGGCGCTGGGGCTGATCGCGCTGAAGGGCAAGGTGGTGACGGCCGATGCGCTCCATTGCAATCGCCGCACGGTTGCGGCGATCAACGCCGGCGGCGGCGACTGGTGCCTGGCGCTGAAGGCCAACCAGGACTCGCTCCTGTCCGACGCCCGGGCCTGTTTCGCCACACTGAAGGATGGCCACCCCATTGCCGTCGCGCAAGACGCCGACCACGGCCGGGCCGAGACCCGAAGGGCGGTGGTGGTCTCGGCCAAGGGTCTGGCAGAGCATCACGATTTCCCCGGCCTCAAGGCCTTCGGCCGTATTGAGGCGACGCGGGAAACGGCCGGCGCCACGACCTCCGAGACCCGGTATTTCGCCCTGTCGTGGGTGCCTGCGCCCGACGTGCTGCTGGCCACCGTGCGCGCCCACTGGGCCATCGAGAACGCCCTGCACTGGCAGCTCGACGTGTCCTTCCGCGAGGACGCCGCGCGCAACCGCAAGGACAACGGCCCCGGCAACATCGCCGTCCTGCGCCGCCGCGCCCTCGACGTCATGCGCAGGAACACCTCGAACGGCTCCCTCTCCATCAAGCTCAAGCGAGCAGGCTGGGACGACGACTTCCTTCGCTGCGTTCTCAATGGCTTAACGGCCGCATGAGTCATATGCGATTGCCCTGCGGCCCTCACTGGTGTCGAACGGGATCCAGGCATGGCCCTTCTCGAGTTCCGGGCAGATCTCCTGGCGGAAGCGTTCCGCGACCGCCATGCCGGCCTTGTAGAGCAGGGCGCCGAAGCCGCGGGACCCGTGATGGGTGACGAGCCAGGTCTCCCCGGTCGCCTCGGAGCGGCCGCAGGTCAGGAAGTGGTTGCCATCGCCCTGGGTGACCAGGTGCGACCTGGCGCGTGCCTGCAGCTTCGGGTCGTCGAGGAACGGGTTGCCGGACATCAGCATGTCCAGGAGATCCCTTGGCATGGGGACTTCCGCATGCCGCGGCCGCCCGCCGGCCCCGAAATGGGTGTTCGCGAAGCCCGCATCCAGAACGGCCTTCGGGTCGATGCGACCGAGATTGGTGGCCATCATAGAGCAGCAGATGTCGGCCGAGTGCCAGCCGGGATGGATCGCCCCGCGTGCTCCGGCGACACCGCCCACCGGGATGGAGCCCGCCGGGCAGCTGTCCGGCATCACCGCGGCCCCGACCAGCGTCGGGGTCAGGGCGAGACGTTCCATGGCCTCCCGGACGGCCGCCACATTGACCGCCTCTTCCTCGCTCTCGGCCTCGATGTTCCAGACGATGTCGACCGGCGCCGATCGCATGGGGACAAGGCGTGCCTCACGCTCCCGGCGCTCGGTCTCCGCCCGGTTCCGGTGCGCCTCGAGGACCGAGACGAGCGCCGCGTCGGTTTCGGTCTCGGTCATCCCGTCACAGCGCGCCAGGGTTGCATTGAGGTCCTTCAGCAGAGGACCGAAATGGGGTCCGGGCCGAAACCCCATCTCGATGAGGTCGGCCCCGGTGAACCCCGCGTCACGACGAAGCGATCTTTCCATCTGAAGTCCCTTTCCAGAATGCATGAGGAAATCAGGGAGAAGGCACTTCCTCCTCGGCCCTGATGACCTCCTCGAGGGCATCCGCGAACTCCGCGCTGAGCCCCTTCGCCGAGATGAACCGAAGCGCCAGCTGCGAGAGCCGTCTTTCAGTCATCCCCGGAGCCTGCACGCAGAGCTCCTCGATCCGTTCCTCGGGAGCGGAATGCCTCCACTCCTCATTGGTCATGTCCCTGGCGATCGACATGTCCGTATCCTTTCGGCCTGACGCACTGCAGGGAGGATGCACGCTCTCCCGGAAAGACGGAAATGGTGCGCCCGGCAGGACTCAAACCTGCGGCCTCCGCCCTCGGAAAGCGGCGCTCTATTCTGCTGAGCTACGGGCGCGGCGGCGGAGATCACTCCGCCGGAGTCAGGTAGTGCGGCCTGCGATGCGCTTCCCGGTACCGGGCCAGGGCATCGTAGACCGCGTGGCGCATCACGGCCGTCCCGCGGACCATGTCGCAGGCCACTTCATGCGTCCATCCGGCGATGGAGATGCGGACGAGGCCCGCGTCCTTCCGTCCGGTCACAGGCAGGGATCCGTCAAGGGTTCCCCGCAGGCTGTCTTCATCAATGTGTTCGATCTTCAACCCCATTTCTGTCTCCTTTTCTTGTTCTTTTTCATGTATATGGCGCCCGCGGAAGGAGTCGAACCTCCGACCTCATGGTTCGTAGCCATGCACTCTATCCAGCTGAGCTACGCGGGCGTTCCGGCCTCTCGGCAGGAAATCTCCTGGGGCAGAGAGATGGTTGCAGAGCAGCCCCCCTGCGGCCGAAGGTGTTCGGCCGCGTTCGCAGCTTGATTGTCTCCACCGGAGACAATCATCCGGCAAGCCGGACCGCTGCTCACCCCGCAATCGTCCCGGATGACCCGGGATCGGTATTGGCAACCCGTTAGCCGGACCGGAGTGGACCCGATCCATTTCACCCCGGCATCGCGCCGGATTTCTTTCCCTCCTCGATGCCTCCAGCCGAAGCCGGAGGATCGTATCCCGGGGCGCCGCGACGGGCCAAGCGCGGCGGGCTTCCCGTACCCCTTGGAGGGCGACGGAAAGCGAATCTGGTTGCGGATCCCAGGCTCGAACTGGGGACCTCCCGGTTATGAGCCGGGCGCGCTTACCGACTGCGCCAATCCGCAATACGCACCCGAAAACGGGTGCTGAACTGTTTATCCCTGGGCTCCGCCCGTCCTCGCCTCAAACTCTCCACCGGAGAGTTTGCCTGCCTCGGCAGGACCGGCTCGGACCCCGGAAAAACAGCTCCTCCAGCCGCCCCGGGGCCCATTCCCCGGGGCGACCGCATTCTGGTGCAAGGAGTTGGAATTGAACCAACGACACCCTGGGCTTCAACCAGGTGCTCAACCCCTGAGCTACCCTTGCAAGACCACCGGAGGGCCTGCAGGACCCTCCGGAACGGACGGCTTGCTCGCGAGACACCGGCCATCCGTTTTCTGGAGCGGGCGGTGGGGATCAAACCCACGGCTTCCAGCTTGGCAAGCTGGCGCTCTGTCACTGAGCTACGCCCGCATCATGATGGCCATGAGGCCATCATGAAATCTGGTGCGGATGGAGGGACTTGAACCCCCATGCCTCGCGGCGCCAGATTCTGAATCTGGTGCGTCTACCGATTTCGCCACATCCGCATGGTTTTCCCAGGTGGAATCGAACCACCGACCTCACGCTTATCAGGCGTGCGCTCTAACCATCTGAGCTATGGGAAAGAAATCCGGATTTCTCCGGAAGTGAACTGGCACGGGAGGGGAGAATCGAACTCCCACATACGGTTTTGGAGACCGTCGCTCTACCATTAAGCTACACCCGCTTTCATGGATGTGATCTTTCATGATCACGCTCCAATTCCTGCTTCACCGTGGCCGGTTTCACGCCGGGCTCACGCCCGGCGCCAGCGCCTTCCACTCCACAGGCTGTCACCGGACAGGCAATGCCCTCGCTACCGGCCAGATTTCGCAGATTGATGGCTGCGTTGATGTCGCGGTCATGCGACGTGCCGCAGCCGGCACAGGTCCAGGTCCGGACCGAAAGGGGCATGGCCTCGGCCTTCGCCCCGCAGACATGACAGATCCTGCTCGAGGCGAAGAACCTGTCCGCGACCACCAGCCGCCCGCCGGCGCGGTCGAGCTTGTATGCGAGCTGGCGGTGGAATTCGTGGAAGCCCATGTCGGCGATGGCGCGCGCCAGCCGCCGGTTCGCCATCATGCCGCGGACGTTCAGATCCTCGATGACGACGACGGAATGCTCGCGCGCGAGCCCTGTTGTGAGCTTGTGCAGCGCGTCCTGCCGGATGTTCCGGATCCGGGCGTGGAGCCGGGCGATTCTGCGCCGCGACTTCGCCCGGTTCTTCCCGCCCTTTCGCTTGCGGGCGTGCTGGCGCTGCAGCCGCGCCAGGCGGGGCAGGTGCCGGCGCAGGGCCTTCGGCCCCTCGATCTTCGTCCCGTCGCTCTTCGTCAGCAGATGCGTGACGCCGAGATCGCCGCCACATACCGAGTCCCCGGACCGGTCCTGCGGGGGAAGGTCGATCTCCGCGGCGATCGCCGCGAACCAGCGCCCGGCCTCGCGCGAGACCGTCACGGACTTCAGCACCGGCTTCAGCTCCGGTCCGAAGCGGAAGGCTTCGCGCATGCGCACCCAACCGATGCGAGGCAGCTTCACCCGCACCCCCTCGACACGGAAGGTGCCGGGGCCGTTGTCCGGGCGGAAGCTCTCCCGGCACCGGTCCTTCGCCTTGAAGGCCGGGTATCTCGCGCGGCCCGAGAAGAAGGACGCGAAGGCGGTGCCCAGGTTCTTGATCGCCTGCTGCGGCACCGCCTTCGGCGCCTGTAGCATCCAGGGGAACTCATCCGCCTTGACCGCGTTCAGGGCGCGCCGGAGGCTCGCCTCCGAAGGCGCCGGGCGGGAGGGGTCCTCCTTGCGTGCCGAATAAGCCCGGCGCCACTCGGCCAGGGCCCAGTTCCAGCTGAAGCGGGCGATTCCGGCGCACTGGGCGAACAGGGCGTCCTGCGCCGGCGTCGGGTCGAGACGGATGCGATGCACCGTCATGATGCGCCGGACGTTCCGACCTGCCTGTGGCAGGTCGGAACGAATCATCGCATCAAGAGGCATCCCGGGCCTCCGTCGCCGCGGCCGTGATCGCATCGATCATTTTCGCGCTCTTGCGCGACCGCGCGCCGTAGAGCCGTGCGGAGAAGACGGTGACGATCTCGAGGACGTCGCGGGCGAGGTCCTCCTCGAAGCTTGTGTCCTCGCCCTGGTTCAGGATCACGACCTCGACGCCCTTCGCCTCGCAGATGGCGAAGACGAGCTCCGCGCCGAAGCGCAGGAGCCGGTCCTTGTGCGTCAGGACGATGCGTCCGACGCGGTCGGCGATGATGTCGTCGAGGAGCCGGCGCAGGCCCTTCTTTCGATAGTTCATGCCGGAGCCGAGGTCGGTCACGACCTCATGCGTCCAGCCCTGCGCGGCGCAATATGCCTGCAGGAGCTGCGCTTGGCGCTCCAGGTCCTGTTTCTGGTCATGGCCGGAGACCCGGGCGTAGGCCACGGTCTTGCGCGCGGACGCATCCTCTCGATGGTGGAGCTCCGGCAGCAGGCGCGACAGGTCGTAGCGCCGGCGCCCGCCCTCGGTCACGAGGTCGGGCTTGAGCTTGCCGCTCTCATCCCAGCGCCGCAGCGTCAGCGGGGTGACGCCAAGGGCCTTTGCGGCTTCGCTTATGCTGACGAGTTTTCGCATCAGATAGAACAATAATGATGCGAAAAGCATAATTCAAGTGTAAACTGTTGAAGCCCGTAAGCCTGAAAGCTCGGACAAGACGAACCTCCGACCTCTGGATGTTTCTTGGTCGGGGCGAGAGGATTCGAACCTCCGACCTCTGGTGCCCAAAACCAGCGCGCTACCAGACTGCGCTACGCCCCGCCCAAGAAACATCCCTGCCCGCGAAAGCTTTCGCGGGCGTTCGTCACTTGAAAAGGTCCACCGGACCTTTTCATGCCGTCAAGACGGCACCGCTCCTCACCCTCGAAACGCTCCACTGGAGCCTTTCGTCCTGACATGTGTCAGGACCGGATCTCACTTCACAGTCGAAACAGGCTGCGCCATGTTCCAATCAATGAAATCTGCTCTCCCCCGGGCTGTCCGGCCCGGGGGAACGCAGTCTTCACAACCTCCACCCGCCGGCCGTTTCTCCGGCATCGGGAGGTCTCCTGTCTCCAGATTGACACCCCGATCATCGACCTTTCGGCCTACGGGCTCCGGAGACATGGTGTCCGAACTGTCAAAGAGCGCGATCCTCGGAAGAGAACCGACCGGCAAGGCAGGGATCGAGGAAGATCTGCACATGCCGGATTTCAGGATGGGCCCCTTGGGGTCGATCCGAACTTGCATCCGCGCGCCTCACGGGTGGGAGAGGGCGGATCCGGCAGTTGCGATGTCAGGTGAAGAGGGTCGTTCAGGTCCTCGCCAACGCAACCGCCGGGCCCCGGGGCTTGGTCTCCGGCATCGGGTGGATCCGATAGCCGAGACCGCCGTCGGGGCGGCCCGCGATAAAGGAACGGAGCCGCCACGGTGTGGCGTTGACGGTGCCTGCGATATTCAGAAGGCGTTCCATCGAACTCTGGTCCTCGGTTGCGTTGCATGGAGACGCGGCGTGACGCCGTTTCCGAAGCAAGTGATACGCGATCCCGCCGCGCCGATCAATCCCTTTTCGCAGCATCGTGCGAAATTTTCTGGTCTTCAGGGATCGAGGGCGCTGTGGTAGCCGTCGTCCAGCGCCATCTCGTGCCGGGCGCGAAGATCATCGAGGATCGTCTCGCGCAGGCGCGCCATGGCCGCGTCGTCCTCGATCAGCGCTGCATGGATCGCATCGGAAGGGACCGCGCCGCTCACGGCGATCCTGACCTCGGTGATGTCGATCTCGGCGTCCTCCGCGGGCGCAAGCCGGGTCTCCGCGCGCCCCGGGTGGATCTCCCAGGACACCTCCAGATCGAGAGGTCCGGCGATCATGTCCAGCCCCTCCGGGCACAGCTCGAAATCGGTGGTTCCGCTCTGCCGTTCGCGCATGATCCGCTCCCCTGCGTCGTGCTCCGACCATCATGACCCAGCCCGGTGAAAATCGAGACATCGGCAAGTCTCGCCCTCCCTTGCGTGCGAAAAAAAGATGTGCTCTAATCTGTCGAGAGAGAAAAACAATGGTTTTCGCAATCTGCGGAACATGGCGCCGAGGGCGGGCGATCCGCTCTCCAGGGCCGATGCCGCTGCGCAGGAGGAATGGACATGGGCGACACCACGATCCGCATCATGCAGGGCAAGCCGGGATCGAAGCTGGAGGGTCGCCTCCTCGTCATGACCAGCGGGCTCGGCACGTCGGGGCAGGGCGCACTCCAGGCCTTCGGCGCATCCGGCATCGGTGAGAAGAACGGCAACGACATCTGGCTCCTGCCCCCGGAGACCACCGCCGAGACCGCGGCCGAGATGAAGAGCGCCATCCTGGAGGCTCTCGCGGGCGGCGCGGCGCCGGACCCTGTCGCCGAAACGCCGCAGAAGCCGGCGCCTGCGCCGGACGCGGACGCTGCGCAAACCCCCTTGTCCGTGAAAGATCCCGAGCCCCCGATCGCCGGGCCGGGGTCATCCGCAGGCACCGCCGTCGCTGGCGATGATATCGGCTTCGGCTACCGCACCGGCATGTCGAACGCCGAACGCGATCGCTACCGCATGCCGGTCCCGGCCGGCAGTGTGAAGGTCGGCGACATGTTGCAGACACCGAACGGCCCGCGAGAGGTGGTCTTCCTCAGCCAGAACCTCCATGTCGACAGCTGGCGCCACGAAGATTTCCGAGCGCGATTTCCCCATCTCGGCGAGATCGAAACGGATGTCGACTATCAGCTTGCGGCATGGCCGGTAAACCCGGAAGACGAACCCCGGGAAGATCCCGAACCAAGCTGAATCTGACCGCCAGACGGGATTCAGGACCGTGGCGCCGAAGGGGGATCGGCGTCCGGATGATTGGCATGCAGGTGAAGGCCGGGCCGCTCGTCGACCGCATGTGTCTGCAGTGCTTCCGCAGGCACAGACCGACTGCTCCTGAAGACGGGAGCGACTTCACCATCGAGGGCCGCGTGCTTCTCGCGCAGATGGCGGACGGCCGTCTGGTAGGCCTTGGGATAGTTCGACCGATCCATCGAGGCGAGAGCTCTCCCATCTTCAGCCCTGATCACGCGGGATGCCGATCTCAGGATCTCACGTTGCTCCGCCCCGGTCATGAGCGGCTCCTTTCGGGGGGCTGTCCTCAACCCCTTGCGCTGCGCATACTCGGAAAGCCTGTCCTCCAGGATAGCCGAGGGTGAGGATCCGGTCAGGGCTGCGCTCTGTGCCAGGGCTCTGGCCGCCTCCTTCGGGAGCTTGATCGTGACCTTCCGTTGATCGAGATCGCCGAGATAGGCCTGCATGCCGCGCGACATGAGCGCCTCGATCCTCGCACGATCTTCCGTCATCTGGCGCTCCATCCGCCGGATGCGGTCCTCCATGACCGAGGCGTCGGAGGGCGCCCGGCCGGACAGGGCGCGAAGATCTTCCGCAAGGGCGTCGCGCTCCTTCCTGACGGAGCCGAGTTCCTGCTCCAGGCGGTCGATCCTCTGATCCTCGGAGATGCCGCGCCGGCGCTTGTAGAAACTGATCAGCGTGTCGGCCGCGCCCTTGATCTCGAAGGCCAGCCTGACGGCGCCGATGATGAAGGGAAAGGCCGCCGCGGCACCGGCGAGGGCCTTGGCGGGAAGGGCCTTCACGGCTTCAGAGACATGAGCCCATCCAGCCTGCAGATGCGAGGAGATCGTCGATGCCAGGCGATCCCGCCAACCTGGACATTCCGGAACATCGAAGGCTTTCCGCAACGGATCCAGGTCCTTCCCGGGTGCCCCGTCGACCAGGTATGCAAGCCCGTCGGCGTGGATGGCGGTGCCTTCGTTCATCGGGATCGCGAGATCCTCGTAGGGGTGGTCGGGGTAATGCGCGACGGCCTGCCGGATCGCCTCCGTCTGCATCAGGACGATGTCTGCGGCCCGGCTGTCCACCGCCCAGTACAGCGCCGCGGACGCGAGGATGACCGCGCCGCAGTTGAACAGGGTCCTGCGGGGCTGGAGCCCCATGGGATCCTTCTCGTCGAGGAAGGACCGGACGGCGTCGCGCACCGTGGCGCGTTGCAGGTCCCCGCTCCCGACCGCGGGGGGAGGAGGCTCGTCGCGGGAAGCGCTCATGGGCAAGGATCTCCGGATGCGGCGTCCAGGGAGTCTAGGGCAGGGGAGCGAAAAACAGGAGGACGGCGGCTTCAAGGAGATCGCCGGCATTGCGGTGGAGTGCGAAAAAAACTTGACCGACGAAATCCGGGCGGATAGGATTTCGCACATCACACCCCCAGCGGCGCGAGGCGATGGCAATGGATGGAAACTGGACCGATCAACCGCAGATGGATCTCGAAGGCGGCATCGCGAATGATGCGAAAAACACAGAGGAGTTTGCCGCCGGAGCCGGCGCCGCGAAGCGCGCCGAACCGGCAGTGCCGGAGACCCCCGGCACCGGCGTGATCATGCTCGATCCCGACCAGTTCGAAGTCTCCCGGCGCATCATGTCCGGGCAGATGACCCGGATCGAGATCACGGCCGACATGGTGGGCGAGGAGATCTGGATCTCGGGGGACATCGTGCGGCTGTCACAGCGGAAACCTGCGACGAAGATCGCGTCAGGCCTGCAGCGGATGAGCAAGCCGGAACGGTTGGTGCATGACATCCTGCGCGACATGGCCGGCACCCCCATGGGGATCGACGACATCGCCAACCTCGCCCGCGACCTCGGCCCCTACAAGGACTACAACTCGGCGCGCGGGTCGGTGGGTCGCCCGCTGGCCTCGCTGCTTGCGCGCGGCCTGATCCGCATGGACACCACCGGCGGACGGAAGACCTACCACCACGTGCCCGGGTAGGCTGCCCGGGGCGGATTGACTTCGCCATCGACTGCCGTGACGTTTCCCGACAGACCTGCATGAGGAAGGCGTCCGATGTTCCGTTCCCTGTCTGCCGCAGCGTTTCTCGCTGCGGCGACCCTGCCCGTCCCGTCGGATGCGATGGAGCCCGTCGACCTTGCGCGCCTGCTGCTTTCGGTGCTTCCGGAGGGGGTGGCGACGCATACGGGGCTTTCCCGCGATGACGGTCCGGGGGCGACCATCCTCGACATGCAGCTGCGCAACGCGCCGCTCGAGCTGAAGTTGGGCGATATCGCCTTCCTCCGACACGGGGACAGCATCCGGGTCACGTTCCCGGAAGACTTCCGGGCCCTGGTCGTGGATGGGTCCCATCCCGAGGCGGAGGGCCGCCTGCGTCACCGGAATCTCGCGATCGAGGTGCTGCCCCGTGCGCCCGACCTTTCCGATGCCAGGTTCGCGCTGCGCGCGCGCCGGATCCATGGGTGGATGGAGACCCACCCCAGGAGTCCACGCTACCCGGGATCGCAGGAGGATGCGATGCTGTCGGCTGGCGGACTGAGCGGCTGGGTGGATCTGGACGGCGAGCGCGTCGCCGCGAACCTGTCGGCCGACAGTGTCGGCGCCATTGCGAGATCCCTGCGCGACAGAACCACCGTGTCGGCAGCTGTCCGGGGGCTCATTGTGGGCGGGTCTGTCCCCCGCAGCCTGGTGGCTCTGGCAAATCCGTCCGCGATTCTGGCCGATCTCTTCGATCAGGGATCGAATGCCCTGATGGTGAGTCGAAGGCTGTCTTTCGTCGCTCTCGAGCGATACGGGGGTGCGCGCGTGGATATCGGTCGCAGCCGGATCTTCATTTCACTGAAGGATGGCGTCCTGAACTGGGATCAGAGAGGGGCACACCTCCACGTCGAAACGATTTCCGAGGATCTGGCTTCCGGCCGGTTCGACGTTTCGGTGCCGACGTTCAGCCTGCAGGCCCGGCTGCCGTTCTTTCCCGGTGTCGAGGATCGCGAGGCATTCGTCCGTTTCGCGATCCCGGGCATCGACGTCTCCGGAGGCCTGCGCGACCTCCTTGATCCAGCGGGAGCACTCCCGACGACGCCGCTTGGCGTGGCGCTCGATGTCACCGCACAGATGCAGCATCCCGCCACGCTGGAGGGTGCCATCTCCGCGCTGCGCGGCGGCGTCGGGATCGATCGCTTCCTGCAGGATCATGTCGAGCGCCTGGACCTCGAGCGCATCGAAATCCGGGAGATGTCGATCAGCGGTTTCGGCGCGACAGCCAGCGTCACCGGGGAACTCTCGCTTCGGGACGCGCTGGAGATGCCGGAGGGAGAGCTGATGGTCACCGTCACCGGCCTCGACGCGCTGGTTGCGGCGATCGGGGAGGGCGACCTCGTGCCCCGCCGCGACATCGACCGGGCGATGCTGTTGCTCGGCATGTATTTCGACCGGGATCGCGACGGGACCCGCACGGCCAGGATCCTCCTGGAGGACGGCGCCATCATCATCAACGACATCCCCTTTCTGTAGACCGGATGCCGATTTTCTCGCACTGTCCGGCATTGACCGAGACAGGCATATCTGACAGGTTTTCCGCAACGCGAAAAACTGGAGTGAAAAGATGATCCGCACCGCCGCCGCGACCTTCCTGTTCTGCTCGGCAGCCCTGCCGGTCTCGGCGCAGACTCTCGGGCCGGAGGATGTGCCGGATCTCCTGGTTTCACTGCTTCCGTCAGCGGCGATCCAGCATGGAGGCGTGGGGGCTCTTGATGATGGTACGTCGGTTCTTCGCGATCTCAGCCTCACCTTCGGTCCGGTGAGCATCCAGGTCGGCGACGTCCATTTCGATGAGAGGGGCAGCGGTTTCCGTGTGAACTTCGAGGAGCGCATGCCCGCAACCATCGTCGAGAGAGGGCGGCTCGAAGCGCATGGGCGACTGCGGCAGCGGGGCTTCGGCGTGACTGTTGAGCTCTCCCGGCCCGAGCGCCCCGTGGGGCAGGTCCTGATGGCCGGGTCGCTGCTCGAGATGCAGATGTCCACCCATCCTGACAGCTCATCCCGCGCCCGCGACCATGCGAGCGTTTCGCTCGAGGGCATTGCCGGTCTGGCGAGTCTGTCCGAGAGCCATCTCGATGCGTCTGTCAGTCTCGATCTTCTCGAGGCGAGAACGCGCACCTCACCCGACGTATCGGCCACATCCGCTTCCGGCAGGGACATCATGATCGATGTCAGCCTGCCGCGCAGCGCGCTCGAAGGGGGGGAGGACGCCACAGCGATCGCGGATCTTCTCGAGCGCGGGGCAGGAATCTCCATCGATCAGGGTCGCTCGTCCTCCTCGCTCGTGACCGATGAGGGAGGATTCGAGATCAGCAATGCGCGAAGCCGGTTCGAAGCTCTCCTCGAGCGCGGCACGCTGAGCTGGTCGCAGGACAGCCGGGACCTGACCGTGGACATCGTGGCTCCGGGTTTCGCCATCGGGGGCGACGGCTTCTCGGTTCCGGAGGCCGTCTTCGAGCTCCATCTGCCCTTCTTCCCGGGCCCCGAGGGCGATGCGGCGCGCCTGCGCCTTTCCATGCCGGAAATCCGGATCCCGGAGGCGCTCCTGCGCGAGGTGGATCCCCTCGGCCAGCTGCCCGCGGAACCTTTCGGCCTCTCCCTCGATCTCGGCATGGGTCTCACGCACGCCATGACCCTGACCGACGTCATCACCGAGCTGCGCGCCGGAGGAATGCCGAACGACATCGCGTTCGGCTATGGCCGGGGACTGACGCCCGGAGTCTTCTCGATCGACAATGTCCTGCTGTCGGGGTTCGGCATGTCGATCTCGATCTTCGGCGACATGGTCATCACGGATTTCGGCAAGATGCCCGAGGGCAGCTTCGATGTCGTCATCGAGGGGCTGGACCGCTTCGTCGCGGCCCTGGCCGAAAGCGACCTGGTCGACCCGGCCGAGCTCGCCATGGGCAAGCTGATGCTGGACATGTATTTCAGCCGCGACGAGGACGATTACCGGACGGCCCGGGTCCTGATCGAGGATGGATCCGTCACCGTCAACGGGCTGCCCCTGCCCTGAAAGGCGCGCGCCCGGGGCTCGGCTCCACGGCGCGCCGATCCGTCAGGGCTCGGGATCTGCGTCCGATCCGGGTTCAGGCACGACCGGGGCACCCTCCTCGGGAAGCCTGTCCCAGAGCTCCTTCAGGACCGGATGTTCCGGACCGATCCAGACGCTCTCCTCCGGGGAGACGGATCTGCCGGTGACGGGATCCTCGTCATCGCATTGGCAGGACCAGCAATCGGTCCATCTCTCCGTGACCAGGTCGGTCTCCGGGTCGATATGAACGTAGTGGTTCTCCCAGACACAGGGATTCCCGTCACTGTCGGTGTCGAGATCCCGGAAGCCGCCGAGATGCATCAGATCGGCCCGGGTCCGGAGGTCCCGCGTCAACCCTTCGAGCGGACCGTCGATCGACAGCCGCTCCGCGCGGCCAGGCGCGTCCTCAGGAAAGTGGTCGAAGTCCCCGAAGGCATCGCGCATGACGGCCCAGAGCGAGGGAGGGTTGAAGTACCACAGATCCGGCTCGCCGAAGATGTCCCGCGCCGCCTCCTCCGGACAGGGAAGATCGGTGGCGACGACGATGTCCTCGCTGTCGGCCGGCATGCCTCCATAGGCATGCGCCGCATGGATCAGCTCCCGACGTCCCTCGGCGCTGTCGATCGGCGTCCGGACGTCCTCGCCGTCATGTCCCGGCGCAACGATGTCGTCCCCTTCGATCCGGGCGCCGACGGTCTCCAGGGCGGATGCGAAATCGCGCTCATGCAAGGTGAGGACCCCCTGCTGGAGCATGAAGACCTGCGACGCACCGCCGAACTTCCGCTCCGGGACCACCGCCACGCAGCGCGCCGAGAGGGACTGGCGCCCGATATCGAGGCGCAGGGTATCGCGATCCACGAGAAAGGTACCGTTTTCCGGATCGACATCGCCCAGATTGATCCATGCGGACATCGTCCGACCTCCTTCAGAACCCTGGCTCGGGGAGGACATCCTCGAGCAGCATCATCCGCACGCGCTCCTCGATGTCGGCCCGCCGCTCCCTCGTGGCGGGCTGCGGCAGTGCCTCGCGGCCGGCGTCGGCGGGCGTTGGCGCGGCGGCTGCCGGTGCGGCGATCAGGGCGCCGCCGCCAAGCCTGTCCGTCAATGTGTCGATGCGCATGAGCAGCCCTCCATCCTTCGATGCCATCATGTGCCGGATGTGCGAAAATCTTCGAGGGAATTTCCGGTCCCGCCGGCATCATGGAGGATGAGAGAGGAGGGCGACGATGCCGGTCGTGCCGGAGCATGTGTTGAGGCGCTATCTCAGGGGCGGGTGCCATGATCTGGCCCGGGAGATGCACCGGATGTCCGGATGGCCGCTCCATGCGTTGCGCGATGCGGTCGGGGCGATCCATCACAGCTTCATCGCCGACCCGGTCACGGGCATTGCCTGGGATATCCGCGGGGCGCGCCCGATCGACGCGATCCCCGATGGGTCCTGCGTGCCGGATGGCAGCATCACGGACCTCGACATCGTCGAGCTGGATACCCTGACCGGAGAGCCGGACATCTTCGCGCTGGATGAGGCCGCAGAAGCCCTCAGGCGCTTCCTCGCGCCCGCAGGCTTCCCGCTGGCGTCACCGGCCACGATCCCCCTTGAGGCCCGTCAGTGGCGCGCTGACGAGGCCTGCGCGCAGCTCTATGGAGCGGGCAGCTGCCATGTCTTCGCCATGGCGCTGCGTGATGCCTGCGCCGGGGCAGGGCGGTTCCTCGGCTTCCGGGTGGTGTTCGATGCCGAAGAGGTGGCCTGGGAGAGTGATGCGGATGCCGATGTTTGCATCCATGCCGTCGTGCATGTCCTGGCCGTCTTCGAGGCCCCGGACGGCCTTCTGGCCGGCGATGTCTTCGGCTTCCGCCCCCTGGAAGAGGCCGTGGCGGAGGTGATCGAAAGGTACCATGTCGGCGAGGTGTTCCACGAGGACTTCCGGAGCCTCGACGAGATGGCCTTCCTGATCGATGCCGGAGACGAGGTCGAGCGACCCCTGCATGCGGTCTCGCTGCAGGATCTCGAGGAGGCCAGGAGAGCGGTGCAGGTCCTTGATCTCGCCGCGACGCCAGCCGGGCCCGAGCCCTGATCGGATCAGCGCCTCATGCGACGTCGCGGCCGCAATACCGGCAGACCTTTGCGGATCCCTGGATGATCTCCGCGCAATGCGGGCATTTCTTCTTGCCCGCGGCAAGCTCGCGCGCCTCGAGGCTCCTCTCGTCCGCGCGCATGATCAGGGCATGCGGCAGGGCGATGATGAAGATGGCCGCGCCATAGAGCCACCACAGCCCGAAGGAACGCCCCTTGCTCCGCGCGATGGCGGCGGGGATCAGGCCGATCAGTACGGCAAGAATGAGGATTTCCATCGTTACCCATGTCCCTTGATAATCTGACGGGTCGCCACGATGCGCCCGCCGTCATTGCCCCGGGGTGACTGCGGATGCGGCCCGGACGGCCCCACCTTGCCCCGGATCCCCTTGCGTCCCTGCGGCATCAGTCATCGGCCAGGAGATCATCCACATCGAAGCCATCGCTGATCCGCGCGGCCTGGGCGACGACCTCCGAGCGGTCCGCATGCAGGACCTGGCCGTTCGGAAGCCTGACCCGTTCCACGAAGGCGATGGTCCTGATGTGCTCGGAGGCGCGTGTTTCGCTGCGCACACGCCAGGCGCCATTGACGGTGTGACGCCCCGGATCGAGGTCAGCGACCTCGGAGAGGGAGAGGTTCTCCACCCTTTCGTTCCAGACGTTGAAGGTCACCAGAAGGACCCTCACGGCCGAGACCGGCTCTGCCACGTCCAGCGTGAATTCGGAGGTGTAGCGGTAGTTCCGGTCCGCAAGCTCGATATCGGCGCCCAGGAACCCCTCGGGCGAGATCCGGACCGGCAGGCTGGTGTCATTGACGATCACCCAGTCCCGGTTCAGCGACGAGCCATCATTCAGATGGAAGCCGAACCCCAGATCCAGGCGCATCGGCTTGCCGTTTCCCGTGTGGATCTCCTGGGAAACCGCCGGAAAGGCCAGCATGGCCGCCATCATTGACGCAATCACAAATCTCGAAGCAGACATGTTTCTTTTTCTTCTCCCGGAGTTCCCTGACGTCTCGATGGATTGCAGTTTCATCCGGCGATTCCGCGGCGGTCAAGTGGCCGCAATGCGGGCGCTCAGACGAAAATGGCGGCAATGCCTCTCGCGGAAGCTCCCGCGCATCCCGGGGCGCGGCCTCAGGGCGTGGGTGCGCCCGGCTCCTCGGTGGGGTCGGCCCTGCGGATCTTCAGCTGCGCCATCCGGGCCGCCTCCTCGGTGAGGTCCGTTCGCGGACCTTTCAGGACCGGCTGGAACAGGGATCCTCCTGGAAAGGCGTAGAGGTATCGGACTTCCACGAGCTCGCCGATGCGCGGCATCGGAGCCCCCTTCGGAACCGTGACGTTGCCCACGGGCACCCAGGGTCCATCCTTGCCATCCCGGAGCTCGAGGCCGATCGAGGCGCGGCCCTCCCGCCCCTGAGCGACCCGGCAGGTGGCTTCGGCCCAGTATTTGACCTTGAGCGCGTCACCGCCCGAAGCCGGCCGGCCGGGCGTGTTCACGCTGTCGGCGTGACGGATGACATACCCCTCCGCACCGCCTTCGCGCAGGCGGTCGGCGAACCTGTCGAAGAAGACATCGGCAGGGGTCGGAACATCGACGCGGAGGAATTCCGACAACCCGTGGTAGGAAATCGATTTCCGGACGTTTTCGAGGATCGAGGCCCGCTCCCGGAATGTCCGCTCATCCAGCATGAAGTATTCGAGGACATCGAAGACCACGAGGTGATCCCCCATGTCCTCGCAATCCAGCGCGAAGGGAACGCCCGACATCCGCCCCAGGCGCTCGAAGGCGCCGCTGACCGCGGGATCGACGGACACCTCGAGGCCGCGACGGTTGGAGAACACCGCGCGCTCCCCGTTCCAGGCCGCGCCGCGCCGCTCTCCGTCATGCTTTTCCTGGACCAGCCAGTCACCGCCGAGGCTGCGGGCCTCGGCATCCGTGATCTCGTTGAAGAGCTGTGGCCGGAACCCGGTCGACCTGGCCTCGAGAACGGTCCCGCCGAAGGCCTGGCCGGACTCCATCGGCGAGTATCCCTTGGCAATCTTTTTCGCAAGAAGCCCGTCGAAGACCCCGGTCGCCTTCTCGGCCGGGAGCCCGGCTCCCTTGATGTCGGTCTTCAGCGGCTTGTTGCGACGCCCATAGCGTGCCGCCACGGTCCACCCCCCGGGATCCCGGCTCATGTCGAGATGATAGACCTTGTCGGACCGGCCATCCCGGTAGAACAGGCTCTCGGAGCGCGGCTCGGTCATGTGGACCCTCATCGATTCCGGCGCCATCGGCCGGCGGGATGCGTTTTCGCGCGAATGAAAGCACAGTCAGGCGAGGTGTTCAAGCGGTTCTCGCAAGATCGGTCGCTGACGGGACCTGTAACGGCGGTAACAGGGCCTGTACAGGCTAAGTCATTGAAGAATAAGGGGTGTAACGCCGTAACGCCTGTAACGCCGAGGGAATGTGTTTATGTGTGTGCGTGCGTGCGCGTGCGTGCGTACGCGTATGTATCTATCTATATCTATTTCTTGTTACATTAGTTACACTGTTACAATCCAATGATTTCAACGACTTGCGTCTGTAACACCCCTCGGGGGTGTCTGTTACAGCCGTTACGGCATTGAAAGTGAACGGTTTTCTGGCTCAGGTCAGGGTTTGGACCTGCGTTTTCCGAGTCGACTTGACGGTTTTCCGCAGAGCGTGCGATCCTGCGTGAAGGTTTTTTCACGCTTGTCGCAAGGGGGCGTTCATGGGTTGGCAGCATGCTGGAATCCGGAAGGTGGCGACGCGCTTCCTGAGGGAAGTGGATCTCCCGGAAGACGACAGGGCGCTGCTGCGCGACTTCATTGCTGCCGAGATGGAGGTCGATCTGATCCCTTCGGAAGATCCGCGCGCCAGTCAGGTCTTCCTTCGTCTGGAGCGGGTGTTCGCCGCCCGGCCCGTGGACCTGGCAGGCGAGGAGGTGCCCTCGCTGGCGCACAACCGCCTGACGCTCCATCTCGGATCCGATGACCCGGAGACGGGAGAGCGTGTGCCAGGTCCGGCGCTGCTGTCCTGCCTTCTCTCCGAGCGCGCGCTGTCATCGCTCATGATGCGCCCCAACCGGGGCGACCCGGATGTCGCCATGACGGCAGAGGCCGTCCTCGGAACGCCAGTTCCGGAGCCTCGCCGCGATGATGGATCCTTCCTCCTGTCGGCCCTGGAGGCAGGGCTCGACAGCGTCTCCCGGAGGCCGCTCGACCTTCTTCAGGTCCTCCGGAAGACGGCTGTGGACTCAAGGCTTCCGTTTTCACGCAAGGCACTGGAGTGTATGAAGACCCTTCTTCAACGCGACCCGCTTTCCCGCGGCGATTTCGCCTTCATCCTCGAGCGCCATGTGGAGAACCTCCAGAAGCGGAACGTTGCCAGCCGCGTCGAGGCCGCGCATACCGTCCTTCACGCCGATCGGGTCCTCGAGGCCATTGACAATCCAGCCATCGAGGGGTCGGTTGGGGAAGTTGAATTCTCGCCCCTGGCCAGGGCGCTGCTGCAGGATCCCGATGACAGGCTCGCGGATCTCCTGGTCGCGGCCTGCCAGCATTACGTGGCGCGGCGACTGCAGGCATGGGGTGTGTCTCCGGATGATTTTCCCGACGGCCTCGCGCGGAGCGACTTCCGCCTGGAGCGAGCCCTGTCCCATGGCGGATGTGCCGAGCCGAAACAGGTCGTGGCGGAGATCTCCTCCGTCCTGCAGGCGAGGGACGGCTTCCTGCGCTCCATGCAGAGGCCGAAGGAGGGACGGCGTCCACCGCAACTCCTGACGGCCTCCCTGTCCCATGTCCAGGGCGTTTCCGGAGGTGGTCACAGCGACCTCGTCACCACCGGAAACGCCATGATCCGGCTGTCGATCTCACGCGCGGAGGAAACCGAAGGTTTCGGAAACAAGGGCATCCGGGAGACATCGCAGATCGCCGAGATCGAAATGACCCCGGAGGATGCGGTCCTGCTGCTGCGCGGCCACCCCGATGGCGGCGGTGTGCGCTGCAACCTGCTGCGTCTGACCGGTCGCCGCGTCGAGCAGGCACCGCATGTGAACGCCTTCCAGGCGGAAATCTCTGCCACATCAGGCGATCCGGATCTTGCGGATCCCGAGGTCGACAGGATCTGGCGGGAGCTGCGCCGTCGTGTCGAAAAGGGCATCTCCCGCAAGGCCGAGAAGGAAGATCTCCTCAACCTCCTGGATGCGCTCGAGGCGCGCCTTTCCGACAGCGTCGAGGAGCGCTGCGAGACGGTCCGTGAAAAGGCGAGACTCCTCGAGGACATGGCCCGTGAAGATCTGCGCGGGGCCCTGTCATCCCTCCAGGAACACCGCCTTCTCGACCTGCTGTCCGGAGCGGGCCGGCAGGAAGCCGGCGGGGGTATCCCGGGCCCCTGAGGCTGTTTGGGTTTTCGCATCCGCATGCGAAGCATGGGCTCTGCCGATCTTCCCGTGAAGGAGCCAGGCTCCATGCCGATCCAGACCGACCACCCGATCCTGCTTGCCCATGCCCGCCAGCCCGACCGGGTCCGGCAGGCCATCTCGGTCTTCCGTGCGGGCCTCGCGGCCGGAGCCATCCGCAACACCGAGTACCAGGCGGCAAAGGGCGTGCTGTCGCGGGCCGTGGAGCAGGCGTGGCAGGCGAGCGTCGCCGCCCCCTACTTCCATGCCGGCCAATGGGAGCGGCAATCCCCCGAGGCGCAGGCGCTGAACAACAGCTGCTCGCCATCGAGCCTCCATGATCTCCTTTCGATTGCGCAAAACCGCGTGCAAGCACCTGTGAACATCCCCCCGTCCAGGCCATGCGCGCACTGGTCGCCGAGACGATCGGCCTCGCGGAAGCTTCTGCCGAGCTGAAGGCGATGGTGGTCAAGGGGCGTGCGCCCTCCCCTGCGGCAGCAAGGGCTCCCAATCCGGACCAGGAACGCGGGACCTGCAGCTGTTGCTTCCGGTCCATCGCCGTCACCGCTGCCGGGCGCATGGCCCATCATGGCTACGAGCGCCCCGGCTACGGGGTCCAGACCAGCAGCTGCAGCGGCGTGCGCTTTCCGCCCCTCGAAGTGTCGACCGAAGGCCTCGAATGGCTGATCTGGTCGGTCTCGGAGCGGCGCGACGGGCTGCGCGAGCGCCTCGAACGGAAGGACGAGATGGAGAGCCTCACCTTCACCGTCCGCCGCAGGGTACCGGAGGCCGGGGGGCGGGTGCTGGAAGTTCCGCAGACCATCCGGCGCGGTGCGCCGGACTGGGACCGGCGGCTCGCCGAATGGGAGCGGGCGATGTCCGCGGCACTGCGGCAGACCGAACATCACCTGGAGGATCTCGAGGCTCGTCTCGAGCTGTGGCGCAAGGACGCCCCGGGCGAGGCTCCGTCCCCATGATGCGCGGCCAGCGCGGCGATGGCATGCGCGTTTTCGCAATGGCAGAAGTCCGCATCACCCGGTAACATGGAGACCTTGGGAACCTGCAGGGGGTCGAAATGAAAAGAACCATGGAAGTCGAGAAGCTTGCCCTCAAGGTGAGCCTTCCTGACCCCATCAACGGGGACACACCCGCCCTCGAGGCGGAGGTCGATCTTCGTCCGGCCGACATCATGGTGACGCTGCCCGACGGGCGCATGGTCGCCCTCGAGCAGGTCGGCGGCAGCCTGCGCGTCCTGGCCTGGAACGATGTCTCGGAGTCCCCCGTGGTGGTGACGGTCGACAACGGCAAGCCGATCGAGGCGGACCGGCGCGATCATGTCGCCAACCGCCTCGATCTCGAGGACGACTCCCCGTCCCCCTGAATTCGGAACTCACTCCAGGCCCGCGTCAGACCGGACCGGAGGCATCCCCTTTTTCCGATGCGTACCGCGAAAGAGGGATCAGGCATGCCGCAGAAAGCCCCAGCACGAAGCCGACGACATGCGCCTGCCAGGCGATCCCGGTACCGGCTTCCGGAGACAGCAGGAAGAACACAACCGGGATCGCGGTGTTCAGCAGCGCCATCTCGATGGCGAGCCGGCGGAACCGTCCGGGCGGGAGGTCGAGCGCACGGCGCAACCTGAACTCGAGGCCGGCCCACAGGCCGAAGATCGCGAACACGCCCCCGGACGCGCCGACGATCCAGGTCTGCGGCTTCACCCACCCCGTGGCCAGCGCCCCGAGGGCCGCACCCAGGAAGAACACGAGCCAGAAGGCCGGAGCCAGGCGGGCGGGAGAGCGACCTTGCCGGCCGAGGAGATCGAGGAGGCGCAGCACCGGCGCCCCGAACAGGAACAGGACCAGCAGGTTGAAGCCGAGATGCAGGGGGTTGGCATGCAGGAACGCATGGGAGAAGAGACCGATCACCTGCTGTCCGGGGTAGAACGGCTCCAGCCCGTTCTGGAAGGCGGTGAAATAGGCGAAGAAGGCCGCCAGAAGGCTGCGCACATCGACGCCCCCGAGGGAGGTCATCGAGAGTCCCTCGATCAGTGTCACGATACCCGCGAACAGCCAGATCGACCAGCTGCGCCGGCTCCCCGCGAAGGGCTCCAGGATCATCTTCTCCCGGGACTCCCTTGCTGCCAGGATCGCCGTACCGACCGACCGCGCCTGGGCGTCGATGAGGGAGAGGCTGGCCTTGAGGCTTCCGGAGATTTCATGGAGGCAGGCCCGCTCCGAGAGCGATGCATGCGCCCGGATCGACAGCGGATCTCCGGGAGGGCCTGACCGCATGGAACGGATCTTCCTGTCCTCCCGGAACCATTCCTCGACCATCGACCGGAGTCCCCGGAGCGCGCCCGCTTCCTCGCGCAGGCTTTCCCCGATCTTCATCAGGCGATCGATGGCGGACGGATCCCGTCGCGCGGCAGCGCGGGTGTCATCGCAGAGGGTCGCGATGTCCCGGCTGCGCCCGGAAAGGGAGTCATGCAGGGCGGACAGCTCCGCCCGGACGCGCATCAGGCGCCGGTGTCGCTCCGGTGCCCCTTCGGCTGGAAGCTGGCCGCCGAAGCTGGCGCGCATCTCCCGGATGGCCGCATCCCCCCGCTCCCGAAGCGCCGCGAGATCGTTCACATCGAGGATGCCGCCGGCTGTCTTTCGTGCGGCCGCGCGAAGATCATGCGCATCCCTGCGCGCGATGAACAGGCGGGACGGGGAGGAGGGCGACATTCGAGACTCCAGCGTCTTTTCGCAAGGCCCCCATATTGACGGCATGCCAAAAAATTCGCAAGATGAATTCCCGGCGTACGCCGTCCCGTTACGGAGCCCCCACCGATGAAGACAGGCCTCATCCTTTCCGGCGTCGCCGCCCTGTTGCTGCTGATCGCATCCCAGACCCTCACGATCTTCGTCGTCCAGCCCATCGGGATCGCACCCGAGGGGCGCACGGTCGTCATCCCGAGATCGGGGCAGATGCGCTTCATCGACAGCGCCGACGGCCTGTGCCTGCGCATGCAGGGCAACGTCAACCTGCTCTGCCGGGGGATGGTGCTTGCGCGCCTCGGCGCCCAGGACACGCGCATCCTCGCGCGGTTTCCCTACAGCCGGAGCCTCTACCGGATCTCGACCGGGGGGAAGGAATTCGACCGATGACGCCTCGCTTCCGCTTCGAGTGATTGCAGCGTCGGCAGGAGCTGGAGCGTCTTGCGGCGATCAGTCCCCGAGATGGCAGATTGCGTGGAACAGACCTTCCGGCATCGGCCCGGGGTAGAGGATGCTGATCGCATTGACCTCGAGTTCGACGTCCCGGGCGCTGGATGGGGTCTGCAGAAGCTCATTCATGGCGCGAGAGATGGCCATGTTGACCTCGGGGGAGAGGGTCGCGCTCCGGATGTTGCGGACGACGTTCCTCCCATCAAGGGCAATGATGGTCATCATCGGATGATGAATGTCATCCGCCGGCACGGGCCGCTCTCCCATCCGGCGGGCAATCTCCGGCGACCACCACAGATCGAAGGACAGGTTCCTGGAGAGGAGATTGATCATCAGCGTGTGCTTTCCGCGATAGACGCCGACGCGGATTCTCCCTTGCATCTCCTTCACGTCCTGTTGCGACATGTCCTCGACCCTGAGAAGGATCAGGCGATCGGACATGAGCAGCACGCCTCCGGTCGGGTTGTCAGCGAAAGGCGCTGCCATCCAGTCCGGCGCAGGCTGGTTCAGGGAGATGGTCTCGGTCATGGTGGCGCGTTCTCCGTTTGCGTCACCATAGCCCGTTGCGTATCACGAAAAAAGGGATTCCAGAGGCTCATCGGGAGCGCAGGCTGCGCTCCGGCGAGGGGACAGCCCCACAGTGGACGCCACCTCGACCGGACGTGGATCAATCGAAGGCGGGTGTATCCGGGGGACTGTCCGGGATCGGCCGGCCGACATGGACCTGGCTGCCCACCCTGACGCCGACACGGCCGTCGGCACGGCGGCCGGCGAACTCGCCCTGAACGCTGCTGTGCCGGCCGATCATGACGGTGACAGGCGCGGCATCGGCCGGTTTCCGGTCGGCCAGACTCGAAATCGACATGGGTACCTCCGGTCCGGGCATGTATTGCCCTGCACCATGGAGGATACATGATCCTGTTGAAAAGTGCGGCAATCCGTGCGGCTGGAGTCTGCCTTCTCCACAGGAAATCGCAGGCCATCAGCCTTGTCCGCGGGCGCAAGGGGGGCAAGGTCTCCGCGCCGCCACACCCTGCAGGCGCTCCACCGCATCGGCGACCGGAGGATTTTCGCCATGCCCTGCTATCGTGCGAGATGCATCGTGGTCCGGGAGGGACAGGTCATGGCGTGCTTCACCGACATTCCGGAGTTCGAAACCCTCGATGCGGACAGCATCTCCCGGCTCGATGACGGCGCGCTGTCGGCCGCCGGCTGCACCTCCCTCGATCTCCTTCAGGGCAACTGCCCGGGCGGCATCGCCGGCATGCTCGAGCTGCTCGACGCGGAGGAGATCGATCAGCTCCATGGCGCGCTCTGGTCGGTCCATCTCGCTCCCCACATCCGCCGAACCCCGGATGCGGACCCCTGGCCCGACGCCGCGGCACATCAGATCGAGGAATGTGCGGCGGCCCTGATGCGTGAGGCCATTGCGCGGGAAGCGGCCGGCCGTGGAAGCCTTGCGAAGACCCTGGCAGGTCTCGGCGATGATCGCGCCTTTGATCTCGCCGTGGAGATCGAGGACTGGCGCGACGGGGTGCCGGCGCCGCAGTGATCCGGCAGTGCCTGGACGGACGCGCTGCCGGGCCCGGAAATCCTGGCTCAGGGGGATGGGCCCGCCTCGGGCTCGGGGTCGGGATACCGCCACCCGGAAATCACCCCGATGACCGGCTCGGCATCAAGGTTGGTGATCGGTTCGATGAAGGTCCCGCGCGCGGGCGACCAGCACAGCCCGTGATATTCCGCCCCCTCCTCGGTGCGGCAGATCACCGATGTGTAGGCCCTGGGCTTGCGCGAGGGCGCCGTCCACTCCGCCATCCATCCCTCCTCTTGCCGGTCCGTGATCCCGTGGCGCGCAGATAGCTGTGGATTGCGCCCTGCCACCCCTTCAGGCGTTGTGAGAAAATCAGGATACTCGGCGCCGGTCAAGTCTGTCCGGACCTTCGGGCAGACCTTCATGAGGGCAGATCCAGGCATGAAGCTGCATGGAGGCAGGAAGACGGGGGCTGTCGTGGCCGGACCCTCTGGCCATCATCAGGCCCCAGGCAGTCGAGGCTGCGGGCTGGGCTTGATCCGCTGTCACTGGCAGGCGCTCTACCTCGGGGCGGCGGACATCCCGTCCTGTCATGACATCGCGCCCGACAGCATGCCGGATGCGCGGGACATCCTGTTCCGCTCCCGGCGCAGATCGCCGGCCGTCATATCCTTCAGCCATGCCGGCGATGCCGTCTGCCGCGTCATGGAGGCCGAGCTTGTCGATGTGCCGATGTCGATGATGCTGATCCTTCCGGCACGGAAGGAGTTCCGGGAGATCCTCGACACGGTTCTCGACGATCCCTCCATTGCGGAGGTCGACCTGCTTGGACAGTGGTCCGACATGACCGGAACGATGCTCCTGATGCCGCTGCGCGGAGATGACGGGCGGATTGCGGAGATCCTCGGTGGCCTGGAGGTCCGGGGCAGGCCCGGCCTCAAGCCGGGGCGCCTCGACATCCTCGATGTGCGCCTCACGCCGATACCGGAAGCTCCGCGGCGCGATCCCCGGGCGGATCTTCTGCGCCTGATCGGGAAACCACGGCCCGCGTCAGGCCACTCCGCACCTCGCCTGAGGATCGTTCCATCCACGGACCGGTGATACCGCAGAGTGCCGTTCCGGAATCATCCAGGCTCGACCGTCCCCCGCAGGGCCCTCAGCCGCGCCTTCATCCTGTCGGCGGTGGCGCGCTCCCGTGCCGCCACCCAGGACGCCAGCGCAGGCCGCGCGTCACCCAGCAGGTCAGGGTCCGCTTCCGGCATGGCTTCGAACCTGCCGAAGCGGGCGAGATCGAAGCAGGGCATCTCCATGCCGAACCGGCTCTCGTGGATTTCTCGCGCCACATGCGAGAGTGACTCGAACTCGATGATGGCAGGCGCCACGGATGGCCGGGGCAGGTGGGCGAGAATCTCGCGGGGGTCCGCAAGGCAGGCCTCGAAACCCCTGGACCCGAGTGCGATCATCCAGGACAGGAAGCCCGGGAGCGCCACGTCACCGAAGCCCTGGTTCAGGACCGATGAGGCGCTGGCCATGACCGGCGTCCAGGCTCGAACGAGGCATCTGTGGAAATCCGCATCGAAAGACAGGATCTCCGTATGGGAGAGGCTCTTGAGCCTGTTTTTCAGCGTGATGATCCGGTGATCCTCATCACTCCGGCATGCCGCCTGGCAGTCCACGACATCCCAGAAGGCATCCGGATCGGACGGGGGCGGCGCAACATAGATCCGTGACGGGGTTCCGCAGTGGACGGCATAATATTCGTCAACATGGGATGAGGGTTTTCGTGCTCCGGGAAACGCGATCACGACGGCTTCCCGGGGGCGATGGGGGAGGGTGGCGGTGGGCTGGGCGGGCATGTTTTTCATCACGTCACAGGAGACTCTTTTGCGGGGGGGGGTGGGGTCAGCGCGGCGCTATCAGGGGTGGGTGGCGCCGGCAAGGCGAAAGGGGGCAGGCCACCTGCGGCATCATGTCGAGATGCTGTCGCCGCCAGCTCCGGCGCCCGGCGCAGCAGCTCTGTCCACAGGCAATGCCGCCCGTTCAGGCGCTCGGGGCCGGTGTGTCGTTGCATGAGGTCGTGCGGCTTCTATCAGGGATCCGACAACCGGTCCGGAACAGGGAGCCTCCCATGGAACTGATCTTCATCTTCTTCTTCGCGCTGCTCGTCTTCGGCTACATGGGTGTGAAAATCGTTCCCCAGTCGCAGAACTGGGTGGTGACCCGCCTCGGCGCCTACCACACGACCCTCGATGCCGGCGTGAACTTCATCATCCCCTTCCTCGACCAGATCCACGCCCGGGTTCCGATCAACGACCAGGTGGTGAAGGACATCGAGCTCGAGCTCGTATCCAAGGACAACGTGGTCTACGGGGTGCAGCTGCTCGTCGTCTACCGGATCGACAACCCGTCCTCGGCGGTGTTCCGGGTGAGCTCGATCCAGCAGCTCGTCGTGGGTCTCGTCCAGAGCCTCGTGCGGAGCGAGCTCGGCAAGGTCGAGCTCGACCAGGTTCAGTCCGACCGCGGTTCGCTCAATGTCGCGCTGCAGGAAGCCCTCGAGGATGCCGGGAAGACCTACGGCATTCGCATCAGCCGCAGCGAGATCACCGATGTGCGCCTGAACGAGACGACCCAGAAGGCCATGTCCGAGGTCCTGGCGGCCGAGCGCATGCGTCGCGCCGCGATCACCCGGGCCGAAGGCGAAAAGCGGGCCACGGAGCTGGCCGCCGACGCCAGGCTCTACGAGGCGCAGCGCGAGGCGGAAAGCATCCTGGCGATCGCCAACGCCAATGCCGAGGCAAACCAGCGGCTCGCCTCGGCCCTCGGTGGCGGTGAAGCGGCTTCGCGCGCGCTCACCTTCCAGACTGCGCGGATGCAGGTCGATGCGCTCGAGAGCCTGGCCGGTTCGGCCAACGCCAAGCTGATCATGCTCCCGGGCGGTGCCTCCAATGCCTTCCTGGAGGCCGCAGCGGTCCTGTCGGCGGAGGGGCCTGCATCGAAGGGTCTGAAATGATGAGCATCCCGCTCCAAAGCTGGGAGTTCTGGGCTGCCGTGGCGGTGCTCCTGGTGGTGGTCGAGATCCTGACCTTCACCCATTTCGCCCTCGGCCTGGCCATCGCAGCGACCGGCATCCTGTCCCTGACGCTTCTGGGGGTGGATGCCGGTCTCTGGGTCCTGCCGGCCTGGGCCGGCCTCGGTGTCCTGTTCTGGTATGGTCTGTCGATCTGGTTCGGTCGGCGCCGGCGGGAGGGGGTCGATGTGAATGACTTCGACCCGCGAGACAGCCTTTCGGTTTCGGAGCGGCACGGCGGGAAGACATGGGATCAGCCCACGATTTCACACGATATCACCGACCCAGGGGACCGGAAGCCGTTCCCGGACTGGATCGATCGCACCGGCTCACGGGACGGAGGGGCCCGAGGGAGCTGATCCGGAAGGATCAGTCGGTCCCGGGCTCCGGAGTCGTGCGCGCCTCGTAGAGACCGTATCCCATCACCCCATGCATGCGGGCGATCTCCTCCTCGACCTCGTCGAGGGTCTCGATCGTCACGGGGGTCGTCACGTTGACGAAGCGGCCTTCCATGTCATCCCGGGTGTGGAACTGGACGGACATTTCTGCCGCGAAGCCCCCGCCGCCTTCCCGGACCGGGAAGGCGTACATGAAGATGTCGAGGAAATAGCGGGTCCCCGCATCGTCGGTGACCTTCTTCTGCAGCAGGCCCTTCTCGAAGGCTCCGCCCGTCTTCCCTTGCGCAAAGAAGCGGTATCCGCGCGTCTCCAGCGCCCCCCGGAAGGCGGCCACCTCATCAAGCCCCCGGGGGGCGTCCGGTGCCGCGGATCCGGTGCCCCGCGATGTTTCCGACCACGGGCCGGTCTCCCGCCGGGACAGGTCGGCGGCGCTGACGGCAAGCCGGTCCATGCGCTCGTTCCACGCGTCGCCCCGGTGGCCCTTCACATGCTCCGTAGCGAACACCCCGCCCAAGGCCTTCAGGGCAATGACGGACTCATCAAGAGCCTCCCAGAGATCCCTGTTCTTCACCGCTGAACCAGAACTGGTACGCCAGCCGCGTCGCTTCCATTCCGGAAGCCACTCCGTCAGCCCCTTGAGGACATACTGGGAATCCGACCGCAGAAGCACCTCGGCGCCGTCGGAGATGCTGCTTCCGAAGCTCCGCGCCGCCTCGCGGAGGCCGTGCAGGGCTGCGGACATCTCCATGGCATTGTTCGTGGTCTCCGGATGGCCGCCGCGCAGGATGACCTCGGCGCCATCGGGGTCGACCACGGCGGCCGCCCTCCCTCCGGGCCCGGGGTTGCCCGAACAGGCACCATCGGTGTGGATGATCACTCTGGTCATGCGGGCTGTCCTCTGGATGTTCTGGAAGTCGGATCGGCCATCAGGGGGTGGGGCCGGGCGCGTCGGTTGGCGTCATCGGGGCAGGGCCCGCATCGAGCCATGGGAACTCCCTCCGCACCCATGCCAGGTCGCCGGCATCCGCGATGACGGGTGGATCCGGCAGCACCTCGAGGTCCGAAAGTCGAAGCGCATCCCCGAACCTCGCGCGGCCGAGATCGAGGCTTGCCCGGGTCACATGCGCGGGTTCCGGATCGAAGTCATCGTGGACACGTCTGGTCACCACGAGGCAGGTCAGGGGGTTCGTTGTCCCGATGATGCGGTCGATACCACGCTCATGCGTTTCCGCTTCCGCGGCATCCATGATCCGCGAAACGACATGCGGAAGCCCGGCAGCGAGCGCCCGATCGATCTCCTCGAACAGGACGGTCGGCGCGTCCCCGGGATCGAAGCCATGCTCGCTGAAGAAGCCGATGCCGACATCGCGGCTTCCGAACAGGCGTTCGGCCGCGAGCAGCTCCCGGCGCGAGAGGAGATGGATGCCGTCCGGTCCGCCATCCTCGTCCCGGCTCAGGGCGAACACCAGGCGGGGATCTTCCGTGGGCCGCGTGAGGACGAGCCTGCGCGCCCCATCGAGCGCGGCGCCGATCGCCTCCCGGGCCTCCCGGTTCAGGGCGGCGACCTCCCTGCGGAAGGCCCCGATCCCGCGTTCCCCGATGTCCATTTTCCCACCCTGGACGGTCGGGAGATAGCCGACATAGCCGGTCATGTTGAAATAGAGCTCACCCTGGGGGGCATCGTTCAGCATGACCCGGTAGCGGGGCATCCTTTCCAGGATGTGCCGACCCGGTGCAGCCTCGATCCTGAGGCTGAAGGATGGCCTGTCCGGCATGTCGTGCTCCCGTTCGGATCCATGGTCCTCGTCCAGTATACCGGAAGCTGCGAAAAGCGTACATCGTCCTCGGAGGACCTCCGGACCGGAATCCCCGCGGCCAGCGCGCCGCTTCGGGCGTCGGGACTCGACAGATGCGGTCTTGCGCGGCATCCTCGGCTCGGTGCTGTGCGGGGAGGTGAGTGGTCATGCGCCTGTCGGTCCTGGTTTCGGTCCTGGCCATGATGGCCAGCGGTGCGGGGGCGGAGACGCTCCGCATCGCATCGTGGAACATCGAGCACCTGGTGGCGGACGAGGGCAGGGGCTGCGCGCCCCGCGACGCCGCCGGCTTCCAGCGGGTCCGTGATGTCATCGCCCAGGTCGATGCGGATGTCTGGCTCCTGCAGGAGATCGAGGGCGAGGCGGCGCTGGCGCGGGTGTTCGACCCCGACGCCTGGGTGTTCCATGTCTCCGGACGCCCTCCCGCAGACAGCTTTCGCGAGTGCCAGGATACTCCGGGTCAGGACCTCGCCATGCAGGCCACCGCCATCGTGGTACGCCAAGGCGTGGAGCATGAGCGCCTCGAGGATGTGCGCGCCCTCGACGTGGCGCGCCAGGGTCAGGTCCGCTGGGGAACGGCGATCCGCCTCACCGGCGGGGCGGCGCCCGTCGACGTGATGAACGTCCATCTGCAGTCGCGCTGCTGGACCGGCTTCCGCCACTTCGCCTGCACGACGCTGTTCGCGCAGATGCCGAAGGTTCGGCAATGGGTCGAGGCCCGTGTCGCCGAGGGTGTTCCGGCCATTGTCGGCGGCGACTTCAATCGCAGGCTCGAGGAAAGGGGTGATGCCTTCTGGCGGCTGCTGAACGCCGACGGCAACATGCACCTGGCCGGTGCCGGCATCACGCCCGATTGCCTCGAGGAGTTCGTCGAGTTCATCGACTTCTTCGTCCTCGAGGATGCGGCCATGGCCCTGAAGCTGCCAGGCTCCTTCGTCGAGACGACCTTCAGCGGACCGAGGGAGCTCTTTCCCTCCGACCACTGCCCGATCCATATCGAGCTGCGCCTGCCATGACGTCCCGCTTGCGCCGCCGGGGCTGCACGGCAAGCGGCGGCGGCACGCCGATGGCGCGTTTTTCTTGTCCTGACGGGAGTGTTTCGCCGCAGCAATCGCCGGCCACCGTTCATCGGCGGCATCTCCTTGGCTGCCTTGGCGCGATGGCGCTCGGACTTTCCGTTCCGCGCCCGGCCAGCGCAAATGCACCCCATGAAGACATCTTCCTGCGCGCCACGACAGTGGTCGGCGAGTATCTTGGTCTCGATCCCGCCAGCATATCCCTCCATTCGGATTTCATCGATGACCTCGGCGCGGACTCCCTGGATTGCATTGAAATTGTCCTGTCGCTTTCGGATGAATTCGAGACTTTTGTCCCTGCCCCGCAGTCCCTCGAAATTCGTACGATTGGTGACTTTCTGGATCAATACCGGGAATCAGCTCAATCGGAAAATGGGTCGAAGCTTCAGGACGATACAGATCGCCTTCGTATCTGGATGCTCGGACATGAGGGTCATGGAAAAACGGTATTGACGGAGGCAGTCTCGCAATACTTCTCCGGTCTGACGGTGCCCGATGAGATCGAGCTGACGCCTGAGCAGGAGGGCCGGGATGCAACACTTACCTGCTCGAATATCGATGTCCTGACGGAGACGCGGAATTACCGGCTTGGTGACTGCCCGATGCACGATGATTCCATGAAGCTCCTGAAGCTCCTGACCACCGGCGTAGGGAAGATGGACGGCGCGATCCTGGTGGTGTCTGCCGTCGACGGCCTGATACCGCAGACCCTCGAACAAATCCGCCTCGCCCGCCGGATGGGCGTGCCGGGTCTGGTCGTGTTCATCAACAAGGTCGACCAGGTGGACGACGAGGAGATGCTGAAGCTTGTGGAGATGGAGCTGCGCGAGCTGCTCTCCTCCTACGACTTCCCGGGCGACGATATCCCGATCGTCAAGGGCTCGGCACTGCACGCCATGAACGGCACCCAGCCCGAGATCGGAGAGAACGCCATCAAGGAGCTGATGCAGGCGGTGGACGACTATATCCCCACCCCGGACCGCCCCATCGACCAGCCCTTCCTGATGCCGATCCAGGACGTCTTCTCGATCTCGGGCGGCGGCACGGTGGTCACCGGCCGGGTGGAGCGCGGCGTGATCAGTGTCGGCGACGAGGTTGAGATCGTGGGCATCCGTCCAACCGGAAAGGCCGTCTGCATCGGCATCGAGATGTTCCGCAAGCTGCTGGACCGCGCTGAGGCGGGGGACAATGCTGGTGTGGTATTGCGTGGCGTGAACCGCGACGAGGTCGAGCGCGGGCAGGTTCTGTGCAGGCCGGGCTCGATGCACCCGCGCAGCAGGTTCGAGGCTGAGGCCTATATTCTGACGGAAAGGGAGGGCGGGCGTCGCGCGCCGTTCTTCGACGGCCACCGTCCGCAGTTCTTTTTCCGCACCACGGACGTGACCGGCACGGTGGAACTGCCCGAGGGCACGGAGATGGTGATGCCTGGCGACATCCTGAGCTTCGAGGTCGAACTGATCGCTCCCATCGCGCTGGAAGAAGGGCTCCGTTTCGCACTTCGCGAAGGTGGGCGTACGATCGGCGCCGGGGTGGTAACGGGACTCGTGGACTGAGCGGTCCGGTCGGGAGGCCTCGAAGGGTGCCATCCGGACGACCCTCACGACGCGGGCGATGAGAAGGGGATCAGGCCATGCAGCTCAAGGATATCGCCGCGATTGCGGCAGTGGTGGTGTCGCTGATCTCTGCGGTCGCCGCAATCGACGCGCGCAGCAGGGCGCAGGAGCTTGCCAACCGGCAATTCGCCACCGACAAGACCCTGGAAATCCTGGCCTCCGTCTACTCCGAGATCCTTGCGACCCGGAACGATGCCGAACGCGCCAAGTGGAGCTGCTTTTTCGTCGCAACGCTTGGAAACGCCGAGCGGGATGCGAGACAGGAGCCGCCGTTCTATGTGCGCACCTTTGTCGAGGACGTGGCCCGTGCCGGCCTCTGGGATCCGGATTGCGGCGCGCGTCTCGAAGCGCTCGTCTCCGAGGTGGAGCCCGCCGCGACCTCCGTATCGGACGCGACCGAGGGGCCTGCCGAGATCGGGCAATGGCACGCACTGGTGGCGTCCTACAATGTCACGGACTTCGGATGCAGCCAGGCGCGCGACCAGGTCGAAAGGTTTTCCACCCTGCTCGCGGACCGCGGGCTTTCCGGCCATTACATCTACGTCGTCCGAACGACGATATCCAACAACTACACCGTCACCGTCGACACCGGCGCCGACAGACAGAAGGCCGATGAGATTTCGGCAATGATCCGGTCGGTCGCGCCCGGGGACGGAACAGGCAGGGACTCCTTCGTTCAGGGAAATCGCGGATGGGTCATCGATCCCAACTGCTCCCTTTCCGTGCTCATCGGCGGATGATGATCGGGCGCCGCTTCCGGGATCGCATGGATCCCGCAGCGGTGCCGCATACCCATGAACCTTCCCAAGCCAGCCCCGCGACGTGATCCCGGAGAATTGGAGGGAATTTCGGCCATCCCGGTCCATGCCGAGGCTGGCGGCCGCAGCGCAGCTGTGAAAAAATACTGCATACACCCCGGTGGCCGCCGGGCATATCAGGAAAACACCTTGCATGGCCATCTTCTTCTTCATCGCGCTCACCCTCGTCCTGATCGGCTGGGCCCTGAAACCCGTCCTTCCCTTCATCAGCCTGTTTCTGATGGTCTACTTCGCGATCGGGTACTTCTTTCTCTGGGAGACGTCGGACGAGCGCGATGCGCGCCTTCTGGCCACCATCCCGGCGGAGCTGAGACATGATCCGGAGTTCTGCCGCGGCCGTGAATATCTCAGGCTCACCCTGACCAACACCGGCCAGACGACGCTGCATCAGGTGTCTCTGGACATCGAGGGGTCGCATGACGGACGCATCCTGCTCTCGCGCCCCTACAGCATGTTCCTCTACTTCGACAGGCTTCCCCCAAGCGGAAGGCCGATGACACGCTGCCTCCGGATCGTGGACAACCAGCGCAGCCCCTACCGGTCGGAGGTCGAGGGCATGCCGCTCGAGGAGATGGACTGGCGGGTTGTCGGCATCACCGCACGGGAGCGGTGAGCGCTGATCTGCCGGCATCGCCCGCTGGCGCGCCGGATCACGGGGCAGGGGAGGCCGCGGTCCCGGGCTCGATCGGCTCGAAGGCGGGCCATCGGTCTGGCCCGTCCAGGCCGAACTCCTTCAGGGCAAGCGCGCTCAGCCGCGGCTCCCGATCGGTTCCCGACCAGGACTCCCGTCCCGGCTCGGCGCTGTCGGGCTCGACAGGTCTGGCGTAGCCGGCCCGCTCCAGCTCGTCGAGGGCGGTGCGGGCGCGCGCCGTGATCCGCATCCTCGCGGAGTCTCCACCGAAGGCAAGGCGGCTCCTCGAATCCTTCAGGAACCCGAAACCGAACACCAGGGCATCCCGCGTCAGGGTCATCTTCGCATATCCTTCCTTGTCGGCCGCCTCAGGGAGACGGGTGGTTCTGCCATTCCGGACGGTCCTCGGGGACGAGGATCTCCCGTCCCGCCGCATCCTCGACGAAGCGCCAGCCGGGAACATCCCAGCAGAAATGCGTGACCGAAGAGCTGGTGATCGCGAGGATGCCGTGCCGCGTCGCCCAGTCGGTATAGTCCGCCCAGTCGCCCTGCGGCCCCTTGCCCTCGAAGCGCATGACCTCCTTGCCGCGGCGCAGCTCGATGCCCCGATAACTCCCCGGCTTCCCCTCGTCATAATCGATCGAGACATGCCATGGTCTTGCGGTCATGCCGTCATCCCTTCCTCACCGGGCCCGGCGTCCGGCGTGGAAGGCAGTTCATGACCGGCCTCGATCGCCCGCGACAGCTCGGCCTCGAGCCATGCGACATAGCCCTGCGCCCGGTCGGCCCGCGCCTCGAAGGCGGCCATCACCCTGGCAAGGGCCGGACTTCCGGGCTGCAGGTCGAAATACCCCGGCCAGCCACCCGGGCCCGGCAGGTAGTAGTCGCCGCGGGGCTCGTACTTTCCTGCCTCGCGGGCTGTCAGGCGCGCCACACCCCTGTCGTCGTGGTAGTTGGCGCTCTCGAAGGGCCGGTTCACCTCCTCGAATTCGGTGCAGTCGAAGGTGAAGACGAACACGCCGTCATGGCTGGTCCGGATCCCCGCGATCCGGGCGCGCATGCCGGCCTCGAGATACCCTTCGCACTCCTCGATCTCCTCCTTGAGGGTCACGACCTTTCCCACCAGGCTTGCGGAATCCATCATGCTGCTTCCCTTTTTTCTCATCGCAGATTATTCTGTAACACGGAAATTCGCAAGACTTCCCTCCCCCGGACACCAACCCATCGAGCAACCCATCGAGAAGGCCGCCAGCATGATCAGCAGCAGCGAGAACGACCGGCCCGGATCCCTCACCGACGCCCTCAGGGATCTGCAGAGGGCATGGTCGGAGGGTGAGGTCAGCCGGGAGGACTTCGCGCGGGCCATCGCCCGCGCCGAGGCCGCGGAGGAAAGGCTCGCGGAGCTGACGCGCATGCCCTGCGGCAGCGAGAAGCATCTCCTGCACGCCTATCTCTGGCGGCGCCGCCATGAGTGGGTTCTGGAGATCAGCGGGGAGATCAATGACTGTGCCTTCTCCGCCCGCCACACCGCCCCCGGCGCCATGGTGCCGGAGGAGGTCCCCGGGTTGCCGCATCTCTACCGGGATGTCGATGCCTCCCGGATCGTTAGGCCACTGGAGTGGAAGAAGATCACCGGCAAGGTGTCCCGCGCCATTGTCCGGAACGGCTGGTACTACGAGATGATGGAGGGCGATGACGGGGTCTTCGTGATGGAGACGCTGCATGGTCAGGGCCGCCTGGTGGCCAGGGCTGCCCCCTGCGGAGAGACGGCACGGACGCTTGCGCAGGAGGATTTCGAGCGGCAGATCCTGGCGCTGACGGTGCTGCCGTCCGAGCCGGCGGAGCCCGGCGACACGGGCGTGGAAGCTTCTGGGCCCTGAACGATCAGGCCGGCATGCGCAGAAGCCGGTGGATGTGGTAGGTCTGGTTGTGGTCCAGCTGGTCGCGATGCGAGACAGTGAGGATCGGCTCTCCTCCCATCTCCCTGCGGACCAGGGCCTGGACCATCAGATCAGCCTGCAGGGTCGCTTTCGTCGGCGTCTCGAGCTGATCGAAGTAGGTCGCGCTGTCGGATCTGCGGAACAGCTCGACCACTGTTTCGAGATCCTCCCGCCGCCCGCGGTGCATCTCGATCATCCCGACATCGATGCAGGCTTCGCCATTCTCTTCCCGGGCCAGGTTGGTAACGAGATGACCGTCAGCCCGACGCACCACGAATCCCGCATAGGCGCCATCGTCGCAAAGCAGCTCATGGGCGCGATGAGCGGGGAACTCCCGCGCCACGAAGGCATCGTGCTGCGCCTGGGGCTCCGTCATGGGCATGCCACTCCAGCGCCCCTCGGGGCCGCGTCGGCAGATCACGTTCCGCGCCGTGAGGTGGTTCTGCGGGTGGCGAGCCGTGAGGGAAAACAGGTATCTCAGGAAATTTTTCGCATGTCGATGGTCGGCGAAGTGATGGGTACGCCCCACCGAGTTCATGATCACGCCAAGAATGAAGATCTCATGGCCTGCCGATGTCCTGTGCCGGATGCGGAACCTCGGGTCGAAATCCATGCGGACATCTCCTCATGCGCGGTTTTCGCAGCATACCATTTCTTCCGGACACCGAAAAGGCGGCCCCCGGAGGCGGGCCGCCACGATGATACCGGCGATGGGTTCAGGCTGAATGCACCTGGAGATCCGCATCGGCGAGCAGGAGTACGATCTCATTGCCGCAGGCGATGCGCACCCCTTGTCCGTCCAGCACGATCCGGCGAGGAGGAGTTCCAGGAATGACGTCCCAGCCCATGAGAAGGGCGTTCTCCAGAATGTGGCGGGGGTGAAGGTCCATGGCCTCGTTCAGGCGATCGATCACGCCGAAGTCGCTCTCGGAGAGAGGCCTGAAGTCCACCTCCCCGTCCTGGCGAACGAAGAGAGGATGACGTTCATGGTCGAATTCCGGTGTACTGTCATCAAAGGCAAGGAGTTCGGGGATCTCCATGCTCCAGCTGCGCTGCCCTGACAGGGACGCCATCACCCTTGCCATGTCCAGAACGCGTTCACGCCAGGCCGGCGTGGTCAGATCGAAACGCGCGACCCTGACCGGAATGCCGCTGCCCGTCTCCCTGAAGTCGAGCATCCCTTCACCGTAGAAACAGTGCTCCGCCGTGGCTGAGATCAGATCGGAGAGATCATCCGGGTAGCCGAACTCCCGAAGCCGCGCGGACATCTGATCGCCATCCAGATCGAGATATGCCGGAAGAACCCTGAGATCCGCATCAAGAGCGTCGAGTTCCTGTTTCATGTCGTGGTAATCGGCAAAGCCGAAACCGGCGGCGATCGCCTCTCCCAGCCGGGAAGATCCCGGGGCGCCCGGGATCTCCGAGATGACCGACTTGATCGTCCTGATGGTCTTGCGGGTCAGAAACATGGCTCATTTCCTCATGCTGTGTCTGGATGCCGTATGCGCGCAGGTTGGACAGGCCACGCAAGGGAAGCGAGGCGGAACTCCGGCGGTTCGGGTCATTCTCGAAAGCGATTTCGGCCTGCGCGTGCCGTGGTTGCCATCCGTGCGAAAAACATCTAGGATTTCCCTGCTGGCGTCAACAGGAAACCCGATGCCCGGAAGAAGAATGTCGCAGTCCCCGGGGCTGATGCCGTCATGACGGCCTGGGCGAGCCGTCTCGAACTGGCCAGGGATGGCTGGGCGACCGAATGCCGGATCACCGAAGTCGGCCTCGGACGCGAGAGGGCGCGGACCCACAGGGCCGTCGGTGTCTGGGCGCGGACGTGGTTCTGGTCTGGATGGATCACGGAGGTCTGTCTTCACGCCCATGCCATCGCGCCTCTTTCCGAGGCGGACATCGAGACCTCCATCGATGCCGTCGTCGCCGATGTCCTGGAGGCCTGCCGGCGGGCGCGGGCGGAGTTTCGCGACAGCATCCCCTGCCTCGGCCACGGCCGCGACAGGGAGGGGCGCCTGAAGCTCGTCGAGAACAGCTGGGCCATGGGTCTGGTCCGCGACACGGTGCGCAGGCCACATCCCGTGGAGCGCATCCCTGACGCCGACACCTCGGCGCCGGATGTACCGCAATCCCGCCTCCTGGCGCGGACCGCCGCGGAGCAGGGTCCTTTCGGGCATCTGCATGTCGAGGACCGGCTGTCGGGGACCTACGGGCCGCCGCAGCTCCTGCGGGACATGACCAGCCGGTCCTGGGGGTACGAGGTTGCCCTCGCCCCGCGGAGCTGGGCGGGACGGCCGCTGCGATTCAAACCCTTCCGGCGGGACGGACCAGCCCTTGGGGAGAAGGAGGCAGGGCAGCACATCCGCGAGACGCGCGCCGCCCTCGATGCGCTCTTCGGCCTGTCATCCCCGGGAGCGTCGGCCCTGCCGGAGGGGTATGCATGGCGTGACGAGGGCGGCATCGAAGCCGGAGTCGGTTTGCCGGCCCCATCCCCCTGATCGGCGATCAGGGTGCGGAAGGTCTTCGATCGGACCGCATGCCTACGGTGTGGGTGCCGGAGGATCCGGGGGTGCAGGTTCTCCCTGCTCCCGGGAAGCCCGCACATGCCAGTCCTGGAGGGGCTCCGAGGCAAGGATCCTGATCCTGGTGGGATCGAAGGCGACCCACCATCGGTGGCCACCCCTCAGCGTTGTCAGGCCGTCATGGCCTTTCGCCTGCCATTTCCGCAGGTCCCGCTGGATCGTCGATGTGCGGGCCGTCTGCAGGTAGAAGCGGAACTTCGCCTCCGAGACCTCGATCGGCCGACCGATCTCGAGATGCGCGACGATCATCCGCGGGCTTCCCCCGCCGGTTCCCCGTGTGAGGGCCCGGAGCGCCCAGGACGCGGCATCCTCCCGGCTTTCCGAGAAATAGAAGCCGAACTCCGTCGTCGGATTGCGGACGCTGTTCCCGAGGAACCGGCCATCGAAGCCCGTGAAGTCGAAGGTCGTTCCGTGGAAGACCCGGTCCGGCATGATCGGCGGCATCAGGGTGCGGGGTCCTCATCGGGCGCGACATGAAGCCCGGGCAGGCGGTCCTCGATCAGACCGGCAGCCCGCATCGCCGCGATCGACAGCTCCTGCCAGGCTGCGTCGGTCCTGGTTCCCGCGAAGGCCGCAAGGGCGCCGCGCAGGCGCAGGGCGACCGCGTCCGGGGCTTCGGCATCCGCATCGGGACCGCCTGCTGCGATGTCGCGGGGCAGGAGCTGCAGGGACCTGTGGCGATGACAGGCATTGGCGATCCGATCCATGGTGAAGATGATCGGGTTTTCGATCCCGGTCTGCCTGTTCCAGGTCTCGGCCTTCCGGCGCAGAAGGCATGGCCCGATCTCGCCCCTGCGCCTGAGGTCCTCGTGCTCGACGATGCACTGGAGACGGTCATCCTCCGGGAAACCGGCCACGAACCGGTCGATCGGATCCTGGAAGGGGATGAAGCTTTCCAGGCGGGAACGGTCCAGGCTGACATCAGGATGCCCCAGGATGTCGGCGGCGAGCGTCCGCGCAAGCGCTTCCCAGGGTCTTTCGGCGTTCTTCGTGAACTTCCCGTCACGGGACAGGGTGAGCAGGATGGAGGCGGCGAGATGATCGGTCTCCATGCCCTCCAGGCGGCCACGGTCGATCGGCTCGGACATGACCTGACCCATGTGCCTGCGCTGCCAGGCTTCCGAAAACGCGCCCGCGACAAGCGCCTCGTCCATGCAGGCGTTCTTCGCGATATGCGCCTTCAGGCGTGCCGCTTCAGCCCGGGATTCGAGACCCAGCTCTTCGCGAAGGTGGTCGGCGGCATAGGTGTAGGGGTGACGGCTCGGGCTGTACATGATGGGCCTCGCTCGTATCGCGATCAGGGGGACGGTGTCTCGTCAGCGACGGCTGCGACATCGCCCGCTGACGCGGGGCGAAGTCGCTTCCAGGTCGCCCTGTCGAAAACTTCGCGGTCCATCTCCGGGATATCGGAGGTGTCGATGCGCTCGTTTTCATCGACCTCTGACTCCAGGGAGTCCCGAAGGGCCGCCGTGAAATCCTCGTAGAGATCGAGGCGCACCATCATTCCACGGATCGCGGCGCGCCGCCCGCTGCGATCGCGGGAGGTCTCCGTCGGGTGTTGCAGATGAAACTCCTCGAGCGCAGCCTGAAGGACTGCATCGCGACCCCGGATCGGCGGCTGCGCCCGCGGCGCGGCATCGGCTGTTTCCTTGAGGGCTTCGAGGAACTCGGGCGCCTGCCTGTAGGAAATCCCGTCCCTCGGACCATCCGGGCCGTTGGGATGGGAATGCGCGATTGCCTCCTTCAACGTGAAGCGCCCGGCCTCCTCGACGGAGTCGGTGTAGCCCTTGGCGGCGGGGCGGTAGAAAAGCCCTCTCTTGAGGATCAGGTAGCGTCGGTCATCGGACATGAAGGCCTCCTTGCCGGGTCGCCAACATGGCCCTTGCGCTGAAAATTCGCAAACCTTGAAAGCTGGCGAAAACCATCGATCCCCTTCGGAATTTCGTCCCGGAGGCGCAGGATCGCCACGACATCAGGGATGGATGCGGCCATGGTGGATGGAGACCTCGACAACGAAACCCTGAGATGCGCAGGCATCCGGATCAGGGAGCATCTCGAGCCGGTCTGGAGACTGTACAAGGAGGGTGTCGGGAAGCCCATGGGCCCGACGGTCTCCGCCGGGATGTGCCGGCACAGTGCGGTCTTCGCATCCCGGGCCCTGGCGCATGCGGGCGTGCGGTGCGTGAAGCGGGAAATCGGACGTGTCCACTGGTCGCTCGGGACCGATCCCGAGGCGGCGCGCCGGGAAATATCGAGAAGGCCGGATCTCGAGCGCCTCTACATGCCGGCCCATGTCTGGCTGGCCATCGGGGACGGCCGGATCCTGGACCTGACCGCCGACCAGTTCGGTGGCCCGGAGGTCTTCGCCGGCCCCAGGGAGGACTATCTTCCCCATATGATCGACCCGTCGGCCACCGACACCAGGTCGATCGCGAAGACGGCCATCTCCTGGGAGGGGCTCTACGGCAAGGATCGGACCGGCTGTCGCGGCCATGAAGGCAATCTCGCGCGCTACGAGGCCCTGCTGTCCGATCTCCGGGAGATCCTGTCGGGACCCGCTCCGGACGGGGGTCCACTGGAGACGGACCTGTCGCCGGCGTGGTGAGGCGGGCGGGACCCTGGGCGCCGGCGCCGCTACTGCGCGAACTCCAGCGGCCGACAGGAATGTCTGAAGCAGAGCCAGCCATCGCCGGTGAAACGGTTGAGGATATAAGACCCGGTGAACGTGCTTTCTCCTCCCGATCCCGCGGGCACGACCTCGTAGATACCCCGATCACCACGCCGCCGCCGATCGCCGCGAGCGCGATCCAGAATCCCAGGTTCTGATCCATCGAAACACCTCCTGCACGATCCCGGGAAGGACCGACCCCCGGGGGACCTCCGTTGCCCTCGATCTTGTCCGCGGGAAGCTGCCGCGGCGCAAGTCCGACCCGGACCGGATCGTCGCAGGCGTCCGGTTTCGATGGCGCCGTGTGCCCCCGGGGTCTCTATGCGTGGCACGAGCCGTCATGCGAAAATGAAGGATGCCCGGTATGGGAAACCTGGTGACCAATCTCGTTGCGCTGTCGGGGCCCGGGCAGGCGCTTCACGCCGCCATCGCCCGGCTGACCGATACCGAGCCTCCGGCCGTGATCGCGCAGCTCAAGGCCGCTCCGGACGGCATCGCCTGGGTGCCCTTCCTGCCCTGGCGGGGCATCCCGGAGCCCGGCGTGGTTGCGAAAACGGCGAACTACCCTACCACCGCCATCGAGCTGGGCCTGGCCGTTCTGTCGCGGGAGGGGACCGACTACCTGCGGATCCGTCAGGATCGCGACCCTTCCCTGGCGCAGATGCCCCCCGAATACACCATGACCGCGGCGGGGGTGCTCGCGAGTTTCGGCCTGCAGTCGCTCTCCGGCCCTGCGCTCCACAGGGCGGCGGAGGGCCGGATCGAGGGCTGCATGGACGCCGGCCGGGCTGTCATCGCGGCGTTTCGGGAGACCGGCGAGTTCCACTGGCATGACTGGCGTCTGAAGCATTGGGGCGCACGCGCCTTCGGAGAGGAGATGCGGGTGGAGGCCTGTCGGGACGGGTCGCTCCGGCTACGCTTCGACAGCGTGAACCGCTGCCCGGAGCCGCTGATACGGTCCATCGCCAGCTCCGATCCGGAGCTGCATCTTCACGGTGCGGCCATCGAGGAGGACAGCGAGATGTCCGTCTTCTTCGTGTCCGGGGACGACGGCATGGAGTTCCTCGAGACCCACGGGGATGAAGCGGAAATGCGGAGGGCCTACCGGCTCGTCTACGGTCGCGACCCCGAGCCACCGGAGGACGATGATCCGGAACCCTGACGCGGGGGATGGACGGGCATCAGGGTGATGGCAGCAGGTCCTCGGGATCGTCTCCATCTTCCAGCTGCCCCGACGATCCAGTCCCGGCCGCCGCGGCGCCGGCCGGTGTGTCCTGCGGACGGGTCAACGCCTGCAGGATCCTGTCCTCGAGGCCGGAGGCTTCAAGGAAGTCCCGAGGACCCAGCCCCGTATGCGCGACCCGCCACATCAGGCGTTGACCGCGCGCTTCCACATGCTCCTCCATCTGCCTGCGGGCTTCATGGATGGTGTCCGCCCAGACCGTCGTTCCGGTCTCGTCCTGAAGCGGCCGGATGCCGTAGCCGGTCGAGCAGTCGAAGAGGTCGTGGTCGAAGGTCCCGCCATCCGACAGCATCGCGAGGTCTGCGGGGGCGAGGAGGGCGGAGTTCTGTGCGAACAGCCGCACATGCTCGATCTCGTGAAACAGCGTGACCAGCCAGGCGCCCACATGGGCCTCGAGATGGTGCGCGGGATCCATGTCGAGCGCCGCCTCTTCGGCGACCAGGCGGAGGAACTCCTCGGGCTCCCAGACCATGGCGATCCGGTGTGCGGTCGCGAGATCGGAGGCTTCCCCGAAGGGATCTCCATCGGGTGTCCCGATCAGATGGACCCCGAGCGCACCTTCCGCACCGAGCAGCCCGTCCATGCTCGCCCGCGAGCACAGCAGGATCTCGAGCGGAGCCCGGGTGCGGTGGGATCCCGTGGCGACGAGGTCAGGGTTCAGGGGCAGCCTTGTGAGGTCTTCCGAGCCCGCAAGGCGATCGACAATATCCGAGAACCAGGATCGGAGCGCGTCGGGAAGATCCGGCGCGGCAGCGCCGGCATCCGCGAGGAGCCCCGGGTCGATCGTCTCCTCCAGGACGGCCAGGGAAGGCTCCAGCCGGCCGGTCACCCTCCACCAGGACGGCGGAGCTCCCTCGCTCTCGAAGCCGGCGCCACAGATCGCGGGAGTGCGCTCCATCTCCACATAGCCCTGCTCGTCGGGCCCGGAGGCCGCGCGAAATCCGTGACCGGCGTAGAGGGCCATGATCGGCCCGCCGCCGTCGAGATCCGGCCTGCGGAATGCTTCCAGCGTGATCCTGCACCGGGTCCTGTCCGCGATCCGCCGCAAGCCTTCGAGAAGCCTGCCGGCGTGCCCCTGGCGCCGATGCGCCTCGTCGATGTGGAGGCCGTCAAGCCGGACCGCATCCCGAGCCACCTTGCGCAGACTGAAGGCTCCGACAGGAACGCCGTCGGACCGGATCACATTCGCGCCTTCCGCATCCCGTCCGGGCCATGCGCCCACGACCTCCTCGAGGAATTCGGAGGCGGGATCCGCCGCCGGAGTGGCGCCATCCTTCACGGCGACGGGCCGTCGTCTTCGCGCAGGGCCTCGAGCCCGCCCCGGAGATCGACAAGGCCGTCCGGCCCCATGACCTGGACGACCCTGACTTCGCCGCGGCGATCCTTGCCGACAAGGACCTGCCCCTCTTCCATCCCGAGCTTCAGGATATGCGGGCTGCTGTCAGGGCCTGCGATCCATCCATCACGGGGCGCGGAGTGGCGTGTTCCCACCATCCAGACCAGATCTTCCTCACCCGGCTCCATCGGCGGTGCTTCCGCGATCGGCGTCATGCCGGCCTGCAGGGGCTCGGGCTTCCACAGACGGCCGTTGTAGGAGATGCGCCCGACGTGGTTGCCGCTGGCGTCGAACAGCTCCCCCGGCAGGAAGCGGGAGGCGCCGAGCATGGAGCTTTCCCGGGCCATGACATAGGTGCGCTGCGCCTCCGTGGGCGAGGCGATGTTCTCGGCAAAGACCACCGTCGAGGGGGTCAGGTCGTCATCCGGGAAGAACTCCATGCGCAGACGGAAGGGGGGTGATCCCTCGAGGCGCGGTGCGGGCTTCGACTGCATGCTCGTGATCTCCTTCTGCCCTCGATACGGCCTTGCCGCAGTGTTCAGGATTTCACTGAAAAATGAAAGTTCTGCGGTGCTTCGCGCAAGAGTTCCCGGACCACCATGATCCACGTTTCCTGCGACCCCCACGCAGGGGCGGGCCGGGGCTGGACGTCCCTCGGGAAGATGCGGCTGGCACCGGCGGGCGCTGCCGCGGCATCATGGCCGTGGAAGATCGTCTTCCGGCGACCGGAGATGCGTGAGAGCGCTCTCCAGGGAAAGCCTCAGCGTGTTGCAGCTCCGGATCGCCTCCATCGACGGCGCAGGGCTGTTCGCCATGTCCGGCTCGAGCATGCCGCTCCCGTTCCCGAACGCCAGGAGTGGCGCCGGACCGACATCCTCCCGGAGGATCCGGATCCCCCCGCCCTCATCCATCTCGAGCGCAAGCCGGCCGGCCGCGCAGTCGACATGCAGGGTCTCGGTTCCGTCGGAGAAGGTGGACCAGATGCGGTCCCGTGCATCATTGCAGGTGAAACCGCTGCCTTCGTCCAGAGCGCCCGAGACACGGAGCATCCCCGGAAGCGACCGGATGTCGTGGAGGGAGTCCTCCAGCATCCGGCCGACCGCTGCACATTCCAGGCGCGCCATGGCGGTGCGGAGCTCGGCCGTCACCAGGCCGCCGGCTTCATGGGCCAGGCGCATGCCGGCGCCTTGGCGCAGCGCGGCTCCCGCATCTCCGTATTGCACCCATTCCATTCCGGAAAGCCGGGCGTTGCGCGCGGCAACCCGCTCACCGAAGCCGTGCAGGACCAGCGCGCGCGACATCAGCTCCAGGACCCGTAGCTCGGCGAAGGGATCGTCGCAGGGTGGATGCGTGGACAGGGCCGGCGTGTCGCACAGGCGTTCATGAAAGCTCAGGTTCGGCCTGAGATGACACAGCGATCCGGGGGACCAGCAGTCGGGAATGCTCCTCTTCCGGATGTCCGATACGGGATCTTCCCCTTGCGCAAGGGCACGCGCGCCGATGCTGGACACGAAATCCCCGGCCGCCGGGTCCAGCCAGTTCGAGGCGGTGTCGTGGAAAGCCAGGCGCTCGGGGCCCGGATCGAGAATGCTGCGGATGTAGTCCCGGCCTTCCGCCTCGCGCAGCCGCATGTCGGCCTCCATGCCCGCGGCGGTCATCCTCGGCAGATGATCGACCATCACATGGATGCGTGCATCCGGGCCCGAGAGCAGGAGATCGCTGCGATGCCTCGAATGGATGCCGAGACCCCGGAGGCTCCAGCCGTCTTCCGGTTCGATCACGCCGCCCGCCCGCAATTCGAGCGCCATGTCGCCGATGGCGGGCCAGAGGGTTTCCGAAAGCCATGAGATCGCGCCGCGATGCATGTCGGAGCTGTGGCGCACCGACCGGATCGAGAGGATGGCGGCATCCAGAAGCGCGTCGGGGGGCAGGTCCGGACGTACGCTGGCCGGAATGAGGTCGGACATGCTCACAGGCACTCCGGGCCGTCGGTCATGTCGTTCCCCAGTCTCGCCTGCGCCTCGAGATGCCGGAGGAACTCCCCCTGCAGGCCGTTTTCACGCAGGAATTCCGACGCGAGGGCAATCATGCTCGCATCGCTCCAGCCCTGGGCGCCACGGAGGTCCTCGATCTTGCCGGCCACATCCTCCGGGAGGTCGGCGGGCGGGACGTCCTCGAAGAAGCTCCCGTCATTGCCGATCGCCTCGAGGCGATGGCGCAGCTGCCCGGGCGGAACCACCTCGACGCCGATCATCCGCGAGGCGCCGATCATCTCACCCTCGTCCATTTCCCGTGCGAGTCGCTCGAGGTCCATGCCGAGGATCCAGGATTCGAAGTCCTGTGGTCCTTCGGACTGGCCCATCACCGTCAGGACGATGGTCGCCTGACAGACATGGTCCGCATCCCCCTCGGTCTCGATTGCGGCGTCGATCTCTTCGCCCGCGGTGACGACCCCGGGGTCGCCGCGATCAACCAGGGAGGATGCCCCGCTGATGTTCCCCATGTACCACCGGGAATGCTCGTCAGCTGTCACCGAGAGGACCTGTCTGAAGTCGACGGGCCCCAGGGAGTCGTCAGCCCCCCCGTTCCGGGGGAACGGGTGATGAACTTCGAGGATGCCGTTCCGGACCGTGCCGTTCCAGAGGCCATTGGCCACTTCGATGTCGTAGCTCTCCGGTGACACTCCTGTCACCCGCGCCATGAGCCCGCGATCCTCGGAGAAGATGATCATCCCGACCCTCGGCCGGTTGAATTTCCGCGTGATCATGTGGGGTCTCCTGGGGTTGGGAAGGGATGTCCGTTCACAGCGCTGATCATCGGGGAGTTCTGCGAAAATGCAAACACTTTCGCTTTTCGCAGGGCAGGGCGATCGTACAGGCCACGGGATCGGGAGCCGCCCATGAAGCTGTATGCATATCACGGCACAAACCAGGCATTCGAAGCCTTCGATGCCGAGTTCCTGGGTCTTGCCAACCCGAACCCCGCCAGCAGGACCGGCTTCTTCTTCTCGATGAGCGAGGATACCGCCTGGGCCTATGCCCACAAGGCTGCGAGAACCCTCGTTCCGCAGCAGGCCGATCATGAGAAGAGGGTTCTCGAGGTCCTTCGTCGCGCCGGGCTGGCCGAGCGTTGCGGCGATCACGACCTGTCCGAACGCCTCCACCTGGAGGCGGAGGAGATCGAGAGGGAGGCGATGCAGGCGGATCCGGCGGGTGCCCGTGTCCTGCGCTGCGAGCTGGTCATGGAAAACCCGCTCGAGGTCGATGGAGGCAGCCGTGCGGTCGTGACCAACCTCGCGGAGGTGATGTCCAGGGCCCGGGACGCGGGCCATGATGGGGTGATCATCCGTGACATCCTCGACACACCCTCGGGGGAGGGGCCGCCCGACGACCACGTCGCCGTCTTCGATGCTGCCCGGATCCGGATCCTCGAGGTGCTGGAGCCAGCTCCGCGCGAGGACGGCCTCGTCCTGGATTTCTGAGCCGTTTTCGGACGGATCATCGCGGAGATACCTTGATCCGGGCGCAGGGCGTGGCAGTCTGGCCTTCGTTTCGTGCAGTGGTTCAGAAGCCGGGTGCTTCCTCATCATGGCGCGGAATCGGCGTCACCGCCTCGAGCCGGTTCGAAGGCCATATCGAGACATGACCGTGCGCCCCGTTGCGCACACCGACCCAGACATAAGGGTGGCCGAGGAGATCCAGGGATGGCTTTCCATCCGGCCCGGGAGCATCGACCACCGTTCCGGTGAAGCCCGGCTCCCCCCTGTCCTCGGGGCAGCGAACCTTCATTCCGGGTTCCAGCCTGACCGCGTCCTCGATATCCATGGCGCCTCCTTTTCCGGGGTGCAGTCTGGCATGGGCGCGCCCGCCCTGCACCCCCCTTTGGTCCTCGTCAGGGCGAAAGCGTTTCCATCGTCCTTTCGGACCGGATCTCGTCGAGCCGCGCACGCGCGCCCTCGATTTCATAGGCGAACGCCAGGGCGAGATTGTCGCCGGGCAGAGCGATCTCTGCGCCGCGCGGGGTGTTGATCCGGACCTTGCCTTCGGCATCCTGCACGAGACTTCCGCCATCGGACATCTCGATCACGAGAAGGTCCTTTCTCGCACCATAGGAGGCCGGCGGAGTGCCTTGCGCCAGCGGGTCTTCGCCCGCGACCGAAAGTGCGTCCCGCGCCACCTGGAGGTCGCGGGCCAGGGTGACGACATGGGGCGCATCGGCGAGCGAGCGCCACATGTAGCCGTGCCGCGTGGCATAGGCATCCCCGAAGGGCGTCACGATGACGCCGTATTTCGCATCTGCCGTCTCGATCCTGAAATCTCTGCTCATGGTGTCATCTCCGTCCCATCTGTCGGCCCGTCACCCCGGGGCCCGGGGTCTGCGAGGCCGAGGTTTTCGAGTGCTCCCGGATTGTAGATCACGACCCCGCCGACCGACCGGTCGTAAAGCCCGTCGATGCCGGCGCGACGGGCCAGACGGGCGAAGCCGTCCTCCGAGACCCGTCCGGCAAGTCCGCTGTCGCTCCAGATATTCGCGTCCCGGGCATTGCGGAGATCGAGAATGCGGGCGTCATCGGCAATGCGGCCGGAGATCACGGCGCCACCGGCGTCATCTCCGGAAAACTCCGCATAGTTGGAACGCGCGAGGTCGGGTGTATCCGCGACATGAAAGCCCTGCCCGAAATAGCCCTTCTCGGAGCGCGACATGTCGATGCCGTTCTCGAGGATGTCCCGGGCGGAAGCTGCATCCGTGCCATGCCAGACGGCACGGCCCCGCCAGCCGATCTCGCCCCGCGGAATGCCGGCGTTCGGGTTCGAGCCGGCGCGGTCGATGGCGCCATGGAGAGCGTCGATGTCGTCCCATGTCAGGTAGACGCCCATGGAGATGCCGCTCTCCGGAGAGAGTTCGGAGAACTTGTCCAGGACATGCCGGGGAAGGTCGAGCGTGTGAGGGTCGACAGGCTCCGGGAAGGGGCCGGTGATCTGTGCTTCGACCGCGGTGTAGTCCTCGAGCCTGTCGAGGCGCGCCCGCGGACGGCAGCAGTAACCGCCGGCATCGGCCTGCAGTGACAGGCGCCATCCGGTGTCCCAGACACGCGACGGAAAGAGCCGCCCGGGAGCGTCCGGGTCCGTTCTGAAGGTCGCCATGGATCAGGGCTCCGGGCTGTCGGTTTCGATGCGGCGCTCGAACTCGGACATGGGCAGGAGCTCGGAGTCCGCCCCGAGGATGCCGAGATCCACCAGCCAGGACCGGAGACCGTCGAGGTCTTCCTTGTGGCGCATAAAGCCGTCCTCGATCGGCGCCAGTGATCCGTCTTCCTCCGCCCTGATCTCGAACACGCTCTCCCCGTCCGGCGCACGGACGTCGGCGTAGAAATCGCCGCGCTCGTCGAGGTTGATGTAGTAGCCGAAGAGGCTTCCTCCGTGGATGCTCATGCGGCTCTCCCTTCGTGGTCGTCTTCAGGGGGAGGGTGACCGAACCGGCTGAAAAGCACAATCCGCCGGTGGTGATTTTCACATCTCCGCACAAGACTTCCTCCAGGGCCTGCGCGCCGCGGGTCCGGAGGCCGGAGAGAGATGATGACGCCGCAGACCGACGAAGCCCTCACCCTTGCCGCGGCCTACAGGTCCATGGAGAAGGCGAGCTATGCCGATGGCGTGGAGTCCCGCATGCGCGCGGCCCTGGCCGCGGATCCCGATTACAACCGCGCCGTCCGGGCGGAGTGGAAGGCCATCGAGGAGGGCATCCTCGACCGCTTCAGGGCGATGACCCCGAAGGACGGGAAGGGCGGTCCGAAGGTCTACGAGGTCCATCACGAGATCGCCGTGGGGAAGGAGTGCTACCTCATCCGCCTCGATGCCGCCGACAGCCCGGCCGATGCGGCCGGGTTCACCCGGCGCCGGCTCGGGCTGGTCGGAGACCACAGGGCCTTCCTGGCCGAACAGATGGCGCGGTCGCAGGCGGAGACACCCTCTCCCTTCTGATCGGCAGGCGCGCACCGGCCGTGCCTCATGCCGCGCCGTCCGGTTCGTCGAAGATCCATTCCGGAGCGCAGCCGGCATCGAGGAAGCCCTGCACCGGAACGGCGACCACGGCACGTCGCGAGACCTCACGGCAGGGCGGACGGGATCGTTCCGGGATCCGCTCCCAGGTCGCATCGTCGATGCGCTCATGTCGGACCTCGCGCCGGAACAGCACGCCGAGACGGTCCCTGGCGGCGATGTCGCGCTCGAACCGGATCCCCCGCTCGGCCATGAGGGCGATCATGGCGCGACCGTCGAGACCCTGCATCTCCGAGGGGCGGGCCACCACCCTGCAGGCTGCGCTGATGCCGTTCTTGCGGGCATCCCGGATCCTCCAGACAAGGGCTTCCGCGGCCGCCTGGCGGTCCGGAACCGGCCAGGCGCGGGCATCGAAGGTGGGAAGCTCACCGAAGACCTTCTCGGCGTGCGTCGCATGAAGGGTGCGCATGAAGCACGCCGTGGCGAGCGATGCGCAGATCGAGGCCAGCTTCTGTGACCTGCCGGAGAAGGGCAGGGCATCGAGATCGTGGCGGCGCTGCAGGATCAGCGTGATCTCGTCGGACTGGACATAGCCGATGCGTGCCTGGGTCTCCTGCACGAGGAACCGGCAGGTCTCCCGCATCGCCCCGGACAGGGCCGGATCGAAGGGTTTCCGGAAGCCGCGGGTGAACCTCGAGAACCGGCGGCCGTCGATGCGGATGACGACCGGAGCGTCTTCCGGAAAGGACCGGCCCGCCTCGATCCGTTCGAGGTGCTTGACGCGATCGCCGAGCGGGTCGCTCTTCATGTTCCCATGCCTCCCGGTCATGTCGAATGGGCAGCCCTCGATCCGGCGGGGCTTGCCGGGATCTTCATATCATGTGAAAAATATCATCATGGAAGAAATTCGACAACCCCGCGCGAGGATGGTTTGCCTGTGGCGATTGTCCGCCTGCCCGCCCATCATCCTGCAGGACCATTCATGGAGGTGAAGATGTACCTGCTCCTGAAGAAGGACCCGGAGGACTGGGAGATCGCGGATGTGTCCGCCTTCGGTTTCCACGACCTCGGCGCGGCCGAGGACCGTCAGCGCGAGATCCGGAAATTTCCGACGCCGAACTGGCTGCCCTGGGAGACCCGCATCATCGAGGTCGGAGGTGAGCCTGAGGCGGATCACCTGGAGATTGCCTTCGGCTGGCCGAAGGGCGAGCCCTTCCTTGACGGGGTCGTCGCGGGCCGACTGCAGGATATCGACACCTCCGAGCTGGAGTGGCGCGAGGACCGCATCCGTCTCGAGGACCTGCCCTCCGACGCGCCAACCCCCGATCTGTGAAAAGGGAGATACACATGAAGGAACGGAATGTCTGGATCGTGGCGTTCAACCAGGACTACCACGAGTCGTCGCGCGCCTTTTCGGATCCGCGGCGGGCCGTGGTGGCGCTGGCCACGGAGCTGGGATGCGCCGGAGCCCTCGAGGCTGGCGGTGCCGATGAAGAATTCTGGCAGGCCGTGGCGGAGGCCTATGATGCGGGAAAATGGAAGGGTCTGACCGTACACCGCCTCGACCTTGAGACCCTGGAGATGGAGAAGCTCTCCCCTGAGGATCTGGCCTTCGACCGATCGGATCTCTCGGAGTTCCTGGACGACGGCGCACCGGAGCCGATCTGATATTCTCCTGGGTGCGAAAAAAACTTGACGGGTAATCCGTGAGAGGTTAATTTTCGCGTCATCCGGAGCGGCGCGATGCCGACGCGATCGAAGCGTCGCGGAACCCGCGAAGGATCTGCCATGTCTCGTTCCGCCTTCGGGTCGCCCCTCGGGGCGACCCGCTTTTCACTTCACATCGAGGATGGCGATTTTCCTCGGCGACCTCGATCATGGCATGCGTGGAGGGAGTGTTCGATGGCGCGCGAGGAGGCAGATCTGCAAGCCCCGGGGCTGATGTCCCTGCGGGAGCGGCTTGCGGCAACGGAGGTCAGGACGGAACAGGGCGGTCCGGCCCTTGTCCATCATGCGACATTCTCGCGCTTCCCGGTCTCCGCCATCGCGCCCCTGAGCCATTTCGGGACCCGAGCCGCGGCACGGGAACGCATGGGAGGGTGGCATGGCGACGTCCCCGACGGGGTCCGCCTGATCTCCGCCTTCCTCGATCTCCGCAATCCCCTGTGGCTGTCGGACCTCAATGATGTCCATGATGTCCGCAGGCTGCTGAACCTGATTGCCTTTTCCGAGGCCGACAAGGCCTTCGACGATGCATTGCGCGCGCGTATCCTCGATCACGAACAGCAGACCGGCGAGGGCATGGAGATGCTCGCCATCTGCCTGCGGGAGGTGGGATATGACGGCATTGCCTACCGCAACCTGCACGAGGACCCGGGCTCGATCTCATGGGTTCCGACGGGACCGGACCAGATCGTGGTCGTTGCTGACGGGCTTCTCTCGGAGAGCCGTGATCCCTGGGACATCGACGTCGACAGCTGGATCGGGAGCAGCAACCCCGGCAGACCATGCGGCGCGGAGGGCCGCCCCCCCTGTCCCTGCCATGTCGGACACCGCATCCCGGAGGCCGGAAGGGAGGCTCCGGCCATCGAGGTCGACACCGAAGGCCGGGAGGCCCGCTGGATCCCGGATCCTCATCTTCCGGACGGAACGATGGGCCTCTACTCCCCGGAGGGTCATTTCGAGGGCGCGCTGGTCGGCGGCCGGATCCGGGTGGCGCCCGGGCTTCGCGGGCATGCCGGGGCGGAGCTGATGATCATGGCTTCGGCCGAGATCCTCGGCCGCAGCCCGGCAGTCGGCGTCAGCCTGACGGCATCCGAGCGCAGCGCCTATCTGTCCGCACGCAGGATCCTGCATGCGCGCGCGGCGCAGGAGGGGCGGCTCGACGCCGGGCTCGATGGCGATCCCGTATCCCCCCCGGGGCCGTAGGAGAAGCGAAGGTGTTCAGGTTCTTCTCGAGATCCTTCCGCAATGCACTGTCGGTCGATACCGGGGGTGTCGATGCGCCCGGATCGGCGCCGGAGGGCCTGCGTCACCCGGCGGATCTGCAGGTTCTTCCTGCCCTGGAACCCGCCTCGCTGCAGGCGGCAGTGTCCAGCCTTTGCCGGAAGCACGGCATCGATCCGGATCTGGCCGATCGCATCCGTGTGTCCGTGGTCGCGCGAATGCGCCGCTTCGGCGCCTTCACCTCCCTTCCGGACGAGATCCCGGACTTCCGTCGGGTGGTCGTCCTTGGTGAAGGCTGGTCCAGGCTCGGCATGAGAACGGCACTTTGTGTCAGCGGGAACGGCCGCATGATCCGCTGGCCCCTTGCTGCCGACACAGCCTTCACCGTCGGCGACATCCCCCGGCTCCTGGACACGCGTCACCCCGACATCTCGGCGCGGGACATCCGGGACGGCCTTGCCGACCTCAACCTCAATGCTCACGGGTTCTCCGGGCTCGTCGCAGGGCGGGACGAGGCGGAGGCCATCATCGCGGGTCTTTGCCGCGACCTTGGTCCCGATCGATGGAGGCGGGTCCCCTACGCGCTGACGGCCTCGCTGGAGCATGTCGTGCAGTCCCGGCTCTCCCGTCACCTCCGGCTTGCGCGGCATGCGGTCACCAGCGCCCTCGAGCCGGACATGCTGCGCCTGATGCGCAGTGTCTGCCTGACGCTGAGCTCGGATGCCGAATGGTTCTCCGGCGTTCCCCAGGCCGAGGCCCATCTGTCCACCGGGCCGGCGTCCCGGGCCCATGACGGCAACCTCGAGGCGGCCCGCATGCAGGCGGTCCGATCCTACCCGGCGATGGCGCGCCCCCTGCGTGACAATGGCGATTACGCCGATGCCATCGACGCGCGCCGGCCGCTCGCGCCGCTGATCGCTGCCGACATGGGTGTCTCGGAGGCCGGAGTTCGCCTGATCCAGGGCCTGACATGGCAGAAGGCCGGCGTCCGCCCGAGCGATCCGATGGTCGGCCTGGTGCGCATCGCCTCCCTTCCGCGGGACTTCCTGCCGTCCGGTCGTCCGGAGTATCGTCAGCTCCCGCTGATCGCGGGCCTGTCCTGCGCCCTCGATTCCAGCATGCCCGAGACCATTCGCTGGATGGCGTCGGGCGGATCGCCCTACAGGTTCGGCCGGGAGCTCATGAACAACGCCCCCGAAGACATCATCGACGCGGCCGCCTATGTCGCCGACAAGCTGCTGCGGCCCGCCCGTCTGCACGGGCTTCGCAGGGTCTGCGAAAGGGAGCCCGATCTGCTCGGTGCGATCGGCGATCTCTGGAAGGCTGCGGACATCAAGCCGAAGGCGGTTCTTCGCGGGTTGTCGGCGCGCGCCGTGTTCGACCTTTCCGAACGCTGGCACAGGGCCCTGCCGCGCCATGATGACCGCCTGGTGTCCCTGAAGCTCGATGCCGAATGGCGCCCGCTTGTCGGGCTCCGCGCCCTTCCCTCCGGAACCGTCCTGCGGGAGATCGCCTCGGCAAGGGAGATGAAGGACCAGGGTCGCCGCGAGGGGCACTGCGTCGGCGGGTATGTCGGCGAAGTGGTCGGGGGCGGGCCGGACAGGGCCACCCTCATCTTCTCCATCGAGAAGGATGGGGCCGTGATCGGGACGGCGCAGATCGCCATCATCAGGACGCGGAAACCCGGGACGGACAGCAGGCTCGGCGACGCGCATCATGTGAAGATCATCCAGAACCGGGCGTCGAAGAACGCGCCCGTGGGCGCGGAGGCGAAGAAGGCCGCGGCCAGCCTGCGCCGGCATCTTGCCGGGATCCCGCACGGCGAGTTCCTGTCCTATGTCCAGGACCTCGCCCGGACATCCAGGAAGTCCGCGGCCGCAAGAGCCCTTCCACCGCATGTCGTTCGCGCAGGCTACGACATCTGGAACCGGGAGCGCCTGGAGGCGGCATGGGACGAGCTGTCCCCATACCTTCCGCGCCGGGTCCGGAAGGCGGGGCTGGATGCCCTCATCGACAGCATGGTCCCGGAGGGGGAGGTCCTCAGGCTTCGCGAAAGGGATTCCGGAAAGTCCGCAGGCACTCCCCGCCCTCCGTTCTGGGAAGTCGACGGCAGGAAGATCGGCGACTTCCTGTCAGGGGCCCCTCCCGAAGTCCCCGCAGTCCTCGCGGGAACTCGTGCGGTTGCCGATCACGACGACATGGAGATCCCCTTCTGATGCATGTATCCATCCACCTCGGCCGCAAACCCCTCCTGAAGGCGGAAGCCAGCCTTGTGGACGGCGAGACCCTCCTGGTCGAAAGCTGCGGCACGGTCATCAAGCCGGAATTCCCTGTCGCCTGCCTCCTCGATGCCGAAGACATCTGGCAGGTCGGTCAGCTCGGTCGGCTGGAGATGCCGGTCTTCTGCGGCGGAAATCACCCCTGCCGTCTCATCGCCTTCTGGGGCGGTGGGGGCGGCATTCTCGTCGAGCGCACCGACGGCTCGCGCGGGGACATCCATGCCGTCGCGATTGCCTCGCTGATCCCCGGGGGGCTCGCGCGACGGATCGCCATGCGAGAAAATCAGCCATCGTCTTTTCACCCCGATGGTGTCTGATGAACGCCAAGGACAGAAGCGCCGGTCCGTGGGCCGTCGTCACCCGGTTCAAGAGGAGAAGCCCGTGCCCAGCATCCTGATCCCCCTCTTCTATCGTCCGGCCGACATGGAAGCCGGCATCCCGTCCGCGGTGACGCTGCACGCCGAGCCCGACGAGGGTGCCATCCTCCTGACGCGCGAGAATTTCGAAGAGCTTCTCGAGGATCTCTGCGAGCATGGCGTTCCGAGATTCCATCTCTTCGACATGCCCGCCGAGGCGCGCGCCGCAGAGGCCATGCTCATGGATGACAGCAGGCGATCCCGTGGCCACGAAGTGCTCGCCGAGACCGGGGTCCTGCGCGACGGCGAGGGCGTCGTGATGGTCGTGAATGAAGATCGTCCGATCACGGGCGATCGGTTCCAGGTGATCGATCACAGATCGGAAGCCTGCAGGAAGCTCGAGGCTTTCGGTTCCTGGGAGCTGACGGAAGCCGAGATCCGGGACATCATGGATCCCGAGGGCGCGATTGCCCGGCATGATCTCGCTGCCGCAATCGCCGGGAAGATCTCGGAGATGCCCGTCGAGACGGTTCAGAACGTCCAGATCTCCATGGAGAACATCCCGGGCGCATATGTCGGGTACCTGTCGCTGTCGGTGGGTGATGTCCGGGGCGACTACCGGCTGGAAGGCATCGAGCCCGAGGCCCTCCCCGATGCCGCAATCCACGCCGTCCTGAAGCGCTCCTCCTCGAAGGTCGAGCTGCCGGACGCCTTCCATGAGGCCATGGACGATGTCGCCGACCGCCTGCGGAGCCAGCACCCGGAGATCTTCCGGGATGACGATCCCGCGCCCTGAAGGAGACCCGCCATGCCCCGACACCCCGACATGGAGACGGCGCGCATCATCACGCTGTCGACCGCCCATCTCCATCAGGATACGATCGATGCCATCGAAGCCTGCCGTGGCGATCTGTCCGAAGGCCCCTCGATCGCGGTTCGCGACGAGGGCTTCCTCGTGAACTCGCATCTCGGAGACCCCGGGGCAGCGGATCGCGATCTCCAGGAAGGTCTCCTTCCGTCCTTGCGGGATCGGCATCCGGATCTTGCCCTGATCCGCGCCCTGGCGCGCGGCTTCGATGCGGAATGGATCAACCTCGACGTCGATGGCGTGGTCTGCTCCGACATCCTGCCGGTCTATGACGGCCGCGACATGGAGCCTCCCATGGATCCTGCCTGGAGGGCGTTTCTCGGCGGGACGACGACACCGGCGGGCATCCTCTACCCTTCGGACGCCGCGCTTCGGGATCTCGGTGCGGGGCGCATTCCGGAGGTCGATGCGGGTCCGCAACCGGATTGAAGGAGAGGCTGGATGCAGAGTGTCGTCGTCAAGAAGTTCGGCCTGCACGGGAATGCCTGGTTTCTCGCCTTGCGGACCCATGATCTCGGCGGCACCGACTACGAGCGGATCCTGCGGCTCACGGAGTGCCAGGCGCAGGCGCTGGTCGGTCCGCACACGGGCATCTCCGCCAGCGGGTCCCTTCCGGAGGGCTCCGGTCCACCCCTGCCCCTGAAGATCGAGCGGGTGCCCGTGCGCGAGCCCGGCACACGCGCCTGGCGTGCCCGCATCGGTGATGATCTCGTGACCGCGGAGAAGGATGGCCGTCCGGTCGCCCTGAGGCTCTCCGACAGGCATGTCGAGGTGCTTCAGAGGGAAACACGGGCGCTTTTCGATCCCGGGGAGCCTGACTGGATGCGACGGAGCGTCGAGGATCTCGAGGACAGTGCCATCGAGAAGCGGAAGCGTGCCGACGAGGCCTTCGAAGCGGCCGTCGCGGCGCGCAGGCGCTGGCAGGAGAAGCTTCGAAGGGAGGCTCGCGAGGGCATCCCGGACGGGGAGCCTCCAGCCCTCCCGTCACCCTGACGGGGAATCCCGGGCCGTCGGTCCTGGGTCACATCGATGCGCGACCGTGCCGGAGTCCTCTTTTTTTCACACCATCGCTACTATGATGGGAGGGTGATCCCGGAGGACCCCGTCATGCGATGCGCCGCTCGCCATGCCGCCCGGATGTCTGCAGTGGTTGCGACAGCCCTTCTCACGGCCATCGCCCCCTCCGGCATCGGCGCCGACATCACGCTGGTCCCGCCCGGCACCACCGCCGAGATCGACGCCCATGACGAGTGCCACCTGGTGCAGAACAACAACGCCGCGGGGCTGATGGTGCCGCACCGCCTTGCGACGGAATGGGTTTCGGGCGGAGCCTCCTTCCTCCAGAACACGCCTGCGAATGTGGTGGTGTCCCCGTGCCCCTCCATCACGCCGAACCCCGATACCGGAGCCCTGTTCGCGGACATCAGGTGCCATGATCAGGACAGCGTTCCCTTCTGCGGAACCGGCGTGACACCCTCCGGGAACATGCGCTTCATTGCCACCACCACGTCGACCAGGGTCATCAGGGTCTTCGAGCTCGACAGCTCGGGCTTCAGCGAGGTTTCAACCATACCGGGGCCGAGCAGCGGTACCCTCTGGCTTCCCATCCCGGCATCCTTCGTGAGCAACGACGGACAGGTCGTCTCCTACATCGAATACAACTTCAACGACCAACGGAACACGAGGATCCACTTCCTGAGAAGGACATCCGCCACGACAGCGACGAACATCGGGACCTTCAATGCGGGGTGGTCGGTTCCCCTCGCGGGAAACGGAGATGGTCAGTATGCGAATTATCGTGGGCGGATATTCCGGATCACCCCCTCCGCAGTGACCGAGCTGCCCGTCTCCGGTCCCCCCCCTGGACGAGATGCACTCGGCCGGAACTGTCGATGGCCCGGGCGGGCTGTCCGTATGGTCCGAGTACCATGACGGGTTCTTCGAGACCAATGTGACGACCGGCATCTACTTCACCCGGAAGGATGGCGCCGGAAACTGGGTCAGGACACGCATCCACTCGGAGTCCGGGTATTTCTACATCAGCGCATCGAGGACCGGGAACGTCATCGGCGTCACGCGCGTGAGCGGAACCGGGAACGCCTATATCAACTCCGTTCGCGCTGGCCATGTCAGCGTGTTTCCCGTGACGATGTCCGGAGGCCTCCCATCCCTTGGTGCGCGCCGCTTCGTGGCGACGATCGGGACCCATTCGATCTCGGGGGATGGGCGCTTCGTGATCGGACACGAGGTCGCCCATTACAACATGCTTGGCGGCTCCTCCGGCTCCAACGTCATCCGGCAGTTCAACATCGAGGATCTCGACAACATATCCGAGGCCGCTCCCCTGACCTCGGACCTCCCTGCCAATGCACGGCTGCACGGTGGCCTGACGGAGGATGCGTCCGGCAGGATCATCGGTGCGTATTTCACGTCGCACTGGCGCAATCCGGCGTTCATCTACGCCATCGATCGCGAGTGAGACGGGGCAGGACGGGCGCAGGGAGGCGCGGGCGCCTCACCCTTCCCGGGCCGCGGGCGAAGAAGGTACGGGGGCGGCGCCCGCAGCTCAGCCGGGGCTTGCAAGCGACCTCGTTCGCTTGTTAAGATGATGTGAAAAAGATGATCCGGGGCTGTCGGGGAACCATGCCCGATGGACGACGGACCTGAGATCATGGATTTCGCGCAGCGGAAGGAAGGCAACATGGGTATTTCGGCTCCCCTGGCTCAGGATCCCGGGCAGGTATGCGAAAAAATGGTCCCGCGCAGGCTGCTGCGCAGCCATGGGCGCCATCGGGAGCGCACCTGGCGGGATGTCATCGCGGACATGCCGGTCGAGGACGCGCTCGAACACCTGAAGTGGTTCCTCGAGGAGATCACCTGGGCGCCGGCGCATGGCCGTCGCCCGCTGCCGGGCATCCAGCTGACCCCGCAGGAGGCCAAGGTCCTCTATTGCCTGGACAGGGCCAACGGGAAGATGGTGAGCATTTCCGCCCTTCTGGCCGCTGCCACCGACAACCGGGATGATGGCGATACTCCGGGGGAGAAACTCGTCTCCGTCCTGATCTGCAAGATGCGGAAGAAGCTCAAGGGGACGGGCGTCACCATCGAGACCTTCTGGTCCGAGGGTTACGGGCTGAGCTGCGCGCCCGGCGTCAGGCTCGACTGGGGCGCGCGGGACTGAGGCGCCGGAGAGGCCGGTTTTCGCCTGCCCGGTGTAGGTTTCCCGTATGGATGACCTGGAGGCGATCATGGGTTTCTTCAGCTGGACCTGCGCGAAAACGCAACTTCCGATCATGGCCACCGCCCATTGGGGCGCCGACCCGGATATTGCCGGATCGCTCTGTGACGCCGTCCTGATCGCACCCGAGGGCGTCGTTGCCCGGGGGCGCTATGACGGGTACGGCCGTCTCGGCGGTTTCGACATCATCGATGGCGGCTATGGCGATCTCCTCGATGAAGGGGACGCAGCCCTGGTCCTGAGCCGCTGGTACGACGGAGAAGGGCTTGGCGAGCTCGAGAAGCGAAGCCTCATGGAGCCGGGCCAGGGCTTCTTCCATGAACGCGAGGATCTCCTGCAGCGGATCGAGGCCGTGCTGCAGGCAGGCGGCCGCGCCCCGGCCGCGCCCGAGGGCGACGCGGTGGCGACCGGCATGCACAGGCTGCTGCACCTGTTTCACAATGATGCCCATGACGCGGCGTTCGCCATGCGGGTGGTTGGCCGCGGGGACCGTTACGGCAAGGACATGATGCTGACCCATGCCCTGGCCGAGCCCATGGTCGAGTTCTACGATCGCCGCTGGATGTTCGACAGGGCGCCCGACGGTACCGAGCTCGGCCAGTTCGTCTCGCGCTACTTCCTCTCCACCCTCCTGGAGCCGGGGTGGGACGGGCTGACGACCTTCCACCGCAAGGGGTTGATGCTGGATGGCGGCACCGGATGGCAGGTTGCTCCGGAGGGCCTGAAATCCTGCCTCGATGCCCTGATCGCCGCGGGCCTCGCATCAGCGACTCCCGCATCCGAATGTCCCGAGGTCCGGGACACCGAAACCCCGTCTCCATGATGGTCCGGCCGAGGCGGAGCCCCAGGGCGCGCCGGATTTGCCCTGGTTGATCATTTCTCGCAATATTTTCGAAGCGGACAGGCAACATTTATTGACAGGGTGAATATCCAGACCCAATATATGGGCCGCAACAGGGAGCATGATCGATGTCCTATGCGGGAAGTCCGGAATTCGAGGCCATGAAGGCACGGCATCAGGCCATCTCCGCTCGCATGCGCGCCGAGACCGAGGCGCGCCTGGACATCCTGTCGGCCGAGAGCCGGCCGCCGCAGGAGATAACCACGCCGGAGAGGCTCGCGGCGCGCTTGCTGTCGGGGCGACTGCCGCAAGGCTGACTCCGGAAAAAGAGTGTCGGCCCGCTTTCGCGGATCCGGTCTAGACTGTCGTCTCCGGGAGACGTCAGAGATGCCCTGCATCACGAAGGTCACGAAGATCGAAGTGTCCGCGCTGTTCTGGCGCGATCTGTCCTCGTGGCGCAACCATGCCTCCTATTTCGCCGTGCGTGCGAAAATTGCCGAAATGGTGCTCCGCGCGGCCCGCGGCGAGCCTGCGGGGGACGCGCCCTTCAGCGGCCGGAAGGCGCTCTGGGCCGGCATCGGACATGCCCATGTCGGCAACAAGCTCACGCTCTTCACCATGCGCCCGGAAGACGACACGCTTCGGCTCTGCGCGCTGAAGAAGCATGACTTCTACGGCTTCCGGAACGAGCGCCGCAGCCAGGCGGAGACGGCCGCCCTGAAGATCCGCAACGCCGCGGACGGACCATCCGAGCCGAGCCCCGGCTGGTCAGCGCTGAAGTGGCGCGATCCATCGGAGATCCCCGGCCACCCCGAGCTCCGGGAGCTGTCGCATGACGGGCTTCGGGGTCTCTACGCCGAGATCCTGCGGGAATCCGAGACCTTCGAACGCCTTGCCAGGCAGGCGCGGGAGTTGTCGCCGAGGATGCGCTCCGTGCTCGAACGGGCCTGGCTGGCCGGGCTGATCGAAGCCCAGAGCGCCATCGAGATCGAGATCCTGCGCATGGCGCAGCCGGTGCGTCCGCATGTCGATCCGGAGGTCTTTGCCGACTGGTCCGGTCCCCTCTGACAGGCCGGGCCTCCGTCGTCAGGGTTCGGGCTGACCGCTTCACGGGGACGGCGATGCGTCTCCAGGGGTGGGGGCGAGGTCCCTTTCCCTGACCTGCCGAGCCTTGTTTTCCCGCATCCAGGCCTTCAGCTGGTCGACCTTGCCCTTCGGTACGGCGAGGATCATGATCTCCGAGTCCCGCTCGCGGCGCCATTTCCGGATCAGCCTGGCGACGCAATAGCCTTCGCCGCGGGTCGGGTCCTGATCCCTGTCGCGACCCTGGAACAGGATGGGGCCGAGATCGTCGGTGTCATAGACGGTGTCCAGGTCGGGCATGTCGTCGAACAGGTCATGGTCCCAGAACCAGTCATCCTCGCTCGGAATCTTCGGCCACCCTTCCTGCATGAACAGGTGCAGCTCCACTCCCGAAACCCTCATGGCGATCTCCAACCTCGACTTTGCGGACTCCATTGTATTTTCGCACAACGGGAAAGGCAATGTGCGCTCAGGGCGAAGGCGCGTCCTGCTGCCTCGCGAAGTCGGGACACAGATCTTCCGGAACGGAAATGCCGTAATGATCCCGGAGGGAAGATCTGAACAGGGCCCAACCGGCCTGCGGCGACAGGGAGGAGCTGCAGGCAAGGCAATGCTGCCCCGTCTCGATCTGCGCCGTGGCATCGGCATGCACGTCGACCCCGAAGGCCGAGAACCTGCCGACCGAGCCTCCGTCGTCGGCGTTGATCCAGACCGCCCTGCCGTTGCCCATGACCTCGAAGATGCGGCCGCCGTACCCGACCAGAACATCCCCTTCGGGGGTATCGTCGTCCGGAGCGACACCGAGCAGATCAAGGCTCCGATCGAGGCTTCCGGAGATCTCCGCATCGATATGGCTGTCGCCACGGAAGACGGCGGCGTAGAGACGGTGGTTGCCGTCGATGACGATCCATCCCGGCGATGCGTGGACGCCGACATCGATCTGAATGGGGTCGGGGGCGGGGTTGAGGACCAGCCAGGCGATGCGTCCGGCGTGGACCTCCGGAGAGGCCGGACCGGCATCCACCTCCTCATCCACCAGGAACCCCCGGTCGATGCACTCCTGCACGAGGTCCATGTCCAGCCTGCCGGCGCACCCTTCCCAGGGAGGCTCGGCGATCGGGTCGCAGATCTCGAGGATCCTGTCGATGAACACCCTGGACGGCATGGGGTCTCTCCTGGCTGCAGCCATCATGCCACCCGGGCCCGAAAGGCCGAACGGCCCGGAGTCACGGCAGGGCAGGCTTCTCTCCGCTCGTTCCGGTCAGGTGGTCGCGTCGGCGCGCCAGACGATCAGGTCGCCGACGTCCGGCACGCGGGCCTTCTGTCGGCGCGCCTTCCAGGTCGGCATGATGAGGCCCTGTCTCGCCAGTTCCGCGATCTGCTTCTTGACCTCCGTGCGCGAGACGTAGTGCTTTTCCATGATGGCCGCGGCAAATCTCTCGAAAGCCCAGGGCGCATCCCCGGTCTGCCGGGCAAGCTCGGCCACCAGCGCCGGAAGGTCCGCCAGGTGCCCGCGTCTCAGGGTGCCGTAGGGGCCCGGGGAGTGCTCCTCGTCGTCGAACATGCTGAGCTGGCCGCGCGCCCGACGGTCCTTCACCGTCCACTCGTGGTCCGGCAGCGCGCTTCTTTCCGCCTCCCTGAGCACGAACACGCCCTCCTCTGCGGAGGTGCCGTAGATCATGCTGAAGTGCAGGCGCCGCTTCTCGACCATCTCGATCGGCGAGTGGCAGGCGTAGGTGAAGCGCAGCTCCGTCTTGAACATCCGGAGCACCGCCTCCCGGATGTCCTCCGCCGGCAGCTCCCGCCCCGCGAGTTCGGCAGCGATGTCGTCTCCGACGAGGGCCCGCAGCCAGCGCTCACGCCCCTCGGAGGGGTGGTGGAGGTGGCGCTGGATATGCTCGTGCATGAAGTTCAGGATCAGCTCGCAGTGCCCCTTGCAGACGGTCCTGAGGGCGTCGAGCGGATACCCGGTCCACCCCGTGGGATCCACGAAGACGAGGCGGAAAGGATGGGTCGCAAGGCGGTCGATCCGGGGCGCGCCATCCTCGAAGCTGCCCGAGAGCGCATGGATCTCGACATGCGGGAATTCCGGGCGGACCCGCGCCACGTAGCCCGCCAGGTCCTGCGCCGCGACGGGGTCCTTCTCGTTGAAGATGCACCTGACCCGCGCCGACCTGCCCTGTTCGGAAAGGGCGGCCGCGACGGTGTTCAGCGTCTCCAGGGCGATGCCGAAGGACGTGTCGCGAAACCGGGTCCTGTCCTTGTTCGCCCACGGGCCGGAGAAGCCGTCGATGAAATCGACGGCGCCGAATCCGTACAGGATCTTGTAGGCGAAGCGTTCGAGGTACCGCCTGAGAAGGTCGTGCTTCGCCTTCGTCTGTTCCCGCTCGCCGTATAGGAACTCGTCCAACTATTCGACCCGTCTGCACAGCTGCAGCCATCAAGAGGCTAGACCGCGATTCGAGGCAACCCGTCGTGCGTCTCGCCGTCGAGCGCGCGGCCGGCGAGCTTCTTGCCCAGCCGGATCATCGGCGTTCCGTCCTGGGCGTGCTCGAGGCGCTTCCGCGCGAGGTTGTCGCCGTCGCCGGGGGCCCAGTCCCCCCATTGCTTGAAATGGAACGCGACCTCCGCCTCCATGCACTGCAGGTGGATGTTGCGGAACCAGGTCGGGCTCGCGGGGCGCGCCCTGGGCCCGCTCTCGCCGCCGGTGATGACCCAGTGCAGGCTCGGCAGGTAGGGTCTGAGATCGAGATCACCGAGGAGCGGCTCGGCCGAGATGAAGCGCACCACGGCCGGTGCGTTCACCAGATGCGGGAGGTTCTCGTCGGCGCGCTTCTGCAGCTCGACGGTGGTGCCGAGCCAAACATTCGGCCAGCCGAGCCCCCAGTCCTCCGGGAGGAAGCGCAGGATGTTCTCCGGCCGCTTCGTCAGCAGGAGCCAGTCGAGGTTTGGCGTCCCGGCGATCAGCCGCCAGAGCCGGGCCCGGCTCTCCTCCAGGTCCGGCCGATCCTCGAAGACATCCGCCATGGATGCGCAGAAGACCCGCTCGCGCCGACCGGTTCCCTCGAGCCGGCGGTTCCACTTCGCCGGTTCAGCCCAATGCGCATCTCCGAAAAGGCGCCGCGGCGCATTGATGCCCCAGACGCTCTGGCCGGTCCGCTTCGCCCATGCCTCGGCATAGCAGTTCTTGCAGGCCTCGGAGACCTTCACGCACCCCCACCACGGATTGAAGGTGTGATGCGTCCACTCGATCTTGCTGCGCTCACCCATTCCGCTCTCCGTGCCCCTCGATACAGAATCGCATGTGCGGCGCCTGCAGGCAAATCTTTCCGGTCGTCGCATTCACACGTCTGCCTTCGCCGGTTTCCCGGCCTCGCCATACGCGCCCTGCCCGCGGTCAGGGCTTGCGCGGGCAGGTTTGGCGCCGGCCGGCGCGCCGGCCGGCTCGGGCCTGCTCCCTCATGACCCCCGGAACTCGGTGGGACCGAGGTGCTCGGTGATCCTCTGGCGGGCGCCCCAGGACCCCTTTCGGCGCGCCTCTTGCTCGACCTCCCGGGCGACCGGGGCGATGATCGCGACCAGGGATTGCAGCCCGCCGGGCGGCCGATACCATTCGGTTCCGAAGTCGGGCCGACCGCGCAGGCGCCAGCCGACCGTCATCAGCCGGGCGTGGACGCGCTCCTCGACCTCGCAGGCCCAGGGCATGCGGAGCTCATAGACGACCTGCAGGCGGAAACCGGTCTTCTCGCGGATTTCCCGGGCCCGGACATCCCCGGACCTGCGGGTGAAGCCAAGCTTGAAGATCGCCGGGTGATCGAGACACTGGAGGATGTAGAGCGTCGAGGGTCTGCGGAAGGTCTTCCCGGGGAGGGGCTGGAGCCGCGACCAGGGCCGACGCCTGCCGGCGATGAGCATGCGCTCGATCCGCGTCCAGGCCGCCAGGAGGAGAAGGCCGACGATCAGGAGGATCCAGATCGTGGAGGCGAGATCCCGGGACAGGATCTCCGACAGGGTGCCGGTCATCCCCGAAATCCGCTCCATGCGCGCCTCACCCTTTTTCGCAGGACGCCCGACGCAACGCCACCAGCTCCCGCGCGAAGGGAAAGTTCTTCAGGATGCGACCGATGTCGGTCCGGTGGTCGGTCCGATACCCCGCAGGCGCTGCGTCGACGTCGTCGCCCCGGGAAATCCGCCATGAGGTGGCGCCGGTGCCGACCAGATGCAGGGCCACCTCGAAATCGGTCTCGTAGCGCACGCCGTCGATCCTGGCGCCGGCATCGAGGATCTCGATCACCGGCTCGCAGACGGTCTCGGGGGATCCATGCATCGGACCGGCCTCCTGTTCTCCGGATGGGGTGGCGGAGCCGGGTCGGCTCAAGCGTGCGAAAAATCCCTTCTGGCGGCGTTTCGGTCAAGGTGCCGGGCAGCGATATCTGTGGACGCCCGATCGTTCATCGCGATCGGGCCAGGATACGTTCGGCCCATCGGGTCGCGGCGCGGGCCACGAGGTCCCGGGACGACGCCTGCCCGCCGGAGGGGCTCGGAAGAGGGGCGGTCCCGCGGGGCGCGTCCGAAGCGGCCATGCGGTTGACCGCCCGGATGGCCGTCCGGGCGACCGAGACCTCCGCGGCCGTGAGCTCACCCATGCGCAGGCGCAGTTCCTCGGCCGGCATCTCCGGGTCGAGAAGGCCTTCGGGCGTCAGGTGAGGGCGCATGGCGGTGCCTCCGGCATCCATTTCCGCCGCCCGGTTCGCGTGACAAGCAGCTGGAAGCCGGGATAGTCGTCCGTGTGCTCCAGCTCCTCCCGGCAAGGTCCGATCCAGTCGATCTCCGAGCGCCGGGCCGGCGCGGAGAGATCCCAGACGAACCAGGCATAGGCGGTGGCGGTGCTTCCATCGGGTGCCAGGCGGTTTTTCTGCATGACCACCCGCTCCGAGAACTGGAGGACCAGGTTCGGCCGGCAGGGCAGGAACAGCCGCGCATGTCGCCCGATCCCCTCGAGAAAGGCGATGCGCAGGAGCATCGCCACACCCCGACGGCTGGTGGCGAAAGCGCGCTCGATGAAGGCCTCGGCCATCGCATAGGGCGGGTTGGTGATCGTCCAGTCGGTCGGTTGCAGGGGTCCGACGCCATCGAGGTAGTCGAACACCGGGAAGCCTGCCCCGTAATCGGCGACATCGCTGGCCAGGACGGTCGGGAAGTGCTCGCGAAGGGGGCGCACCATATGTCCCCGGTTGGCCGCAGGCTCGCGCACCGACAGCCTGCCAAGCGATCCGAAGCGCCCCTCGAGCTCCAGGCACAGGGCCCGCACCGCCCATGGCGGGGTCGGGAAGTCATCGAGGCCGTCCGCGGTGGCGGCCCGGCGCTGCATGACGGCGGTGCTGCGGTTCTGTCGGGACGGTTCCGGAGGCGCCGGCGGCGCGATCACGGGGAGGTCTTCCATCGGAAAGAGGGTGTCGGGCATTGGCGGGGATCTCCTCTTGCGATGATGGATCACCACTCCCGGGGAGGGAGGGTTGCGCGATCGGTGTCGCACCAGGCCTGCATGCTGCGCCGCAGGTCGGGACGTCGGCGCAGGTCGATCTCGCGGATCGTCCTGCGGATTTCGATGAGCATCTCCCGGTGCTCGCCGCAGACCAGGATGATGCCCGGAGCGATGAGGGCCTGCCGATAACTGTCCAGCCAGGCCAGTGGGGCCTCCGGCGGCAGGACGAAACCCGACAGAACGGGGCTCAGGGGTTTGGAGCGGACATCCGGGTCGGCCAGCATGCCCCGCAGAGCCACCTCGGCCGTGTCGTGACGCCCTGATGCCTGGATCAGGGCGATGCCGAGGCCGATGACGACCAGGAGGCCCAGCCCCGACAGGACGAGGAGGCCCGCGCAGACGGACGGGCGCTTCGGACCCGCCTTCATCATGGATGATCCGGTGTCGCATCGCCGCCGCCACCGGTGCAGGCCCGGATTCTGCGGACGGAGCGAAACAGGCCGACAGCGGGATCGACCGGCATGACAGTGTTTCGGGAGGCCTCCAGGGTCTCGATGCGCGCGCAGAGCGACCGCAGGAGGCGGGCGGTCGTGCTCTTGTCGTCATCTCCGATGTCCCAGGCGTCGAAGCGGTCGGCCATCGATCTTGCCTCGACCAGGATGTCTGCCGTTCGGGTGATGGGTTTCCCCCTCTTCGGATGGGTCCGGGAAGGCGCGTTCCATCCGAGGCCGTCATGGGGGTGCGCAGGAGGTCGGTCCATGGCGGGCGTTGCTCCGTATTTTTCACAGATGTGCAGGTAGTAGCGCCAGGCCGTGCTCCAGAGATTGCGGCCATGCTCCGAGCAGTCCGGCAGCCGACGCGCCGCCCAGCCCTGCATGACATCGCACCAGACATCCTCGCTCGACACCCCGCCTCCTTGCCCCGCCGAAAAGGTGAGGTTGGAGCCGGTGTGCAGATCGCGTGTGCCGGTGGATCTCCCGGTCCAGACGACCGGGCCGCGGATCCATGCCTCCGACCACATGACGATGTCTTCTCCGACCCTCATGTCCTCCCGGAAACCGCCGCACTCCTCCCAGACCGAGCGGTGCAGGGCCAGCGTCGAGGTGTTCAGAATCGTGTCCCCGAGGATCCTGGTCTCGAGCCAGTTCAGGACAGGTCCGCGGCACCCGGGCAGCCCGTGCAGCACCATGCCCTCCTGGGGCACGCCGTCGACGAGAAACCTCGGCGTGGAGAAGACGAGCCTGGCATCGGGAAACGCATCCCAGGTCTCCAGGATGGTGCGCGCGTGATCATCGTCCCAGACATCGTCGGCATCCAGGAAGAGCAGGTGATCACTTCGGGCCTCCCGGATGGCATGGTTCCTCGCCGCGGACACGCCGGCGTTCGGCTGCGTCAGGACGCGGATCCAGGGGTTCCCATCCAGGATGTCCCGGACCGCCCCGAGGGATCCATCGGTCGAACCGTCATCGACCAGGATGCACTCGAGGCGGGCGGATTGCCGGTTCCTGACGACGCTCGAGAGGCAGTCCCGGATCCAGGGCCTCTTGTTGTAGAGCGGAATGATGACGCTGGCCCGGGGGGCGGTGGGTGACCCCTTCCTGCAGGCGCATGGTCCCGGCTTTCCGAGGTTGCCACCCCGTGGCACCGGGGGCATGGCATGTCCGGAATTGTCACAGGTTCGGCAGGCGGTCTTCATCGGGTCTCTCCAGTGCATGACCCGGGCCAGCCCGCCCGGGGATCTCGTCTCCAGAGCCGGCCCGACACTCCGTTGCCCCTCGTTCGGACGCCGAAGTGTCGGGTGGCAGGCGACCGCCGGCACTGCGGAGCTTCGGAGCGCCATGGCTGAACGAAGTTTCTCACATACCCGTGCCATCGGCAATGCGGGGCAGGGACGCGTCGGCTGTCCGGGCCGCAAGGCAGCGTGCGACCTCCAGCCCTCTCTCGGTCAGGCGCAGCGGCGTGTCGATGAGGGCGGTCTGGCGGTCCACGGCGGCCGCCGGCGCCACGAGATCGAGCCTCCGCAGCCCCGGGAGGCTCGCCGGCGCGACGGCGCCGCGGCCCACCGCACCCGGGTTCTCCTGGAAGAAGCGCAGGGCCGAGATCTGGCTGGGAGTCAGCCGCAGCGGGGATCCCGGACGATGGGCCCCCGAAGGGGCGCCGATGCAGCCCATGGCGGTCGGTCCATGCATTCTCACCTCCCTGGCGCCGGCGGGTGGCGCTTGTTCAATTCAAGAAGTCATCCTCAACCGATCATTTGATGACCAGCGCAATCGGATGACCCTGTGGTCGCGCCCGCCACGGCCGGCGGGCAGATCCCTTGCTGGCCTGGCCCGCAGGCGCGGGGCGACCGGGCCGGCGGATCGGGCGGGGCAGGGGGCTCGGCCGCGGGACAGGCCCGAAAACACGTCGTGGAGAAGGGATCTCTATCTGTTGATCTGACGGAAAGTATGGCGCATATACTTTCCGGGAGTATCATCAACAAGATGGCAGAGAACCTTATTTGGGAAAAACGGTAAACCTCCAGGATCCCCCCGGTCTCCTCGAGGCCCTCCTGTCGGTGGAGGCCCGCGGTGCCGCCCTGCATGCCGCCCTCGAGGCAGATCCGGAACTGGGCGCCATCTGGCGCGCGCAGGCGGCGCTGTCGGAGGCGGCCGCCTCTGTGCGCCTCGAGGACATCGCGGTCTTCGAGGGGGACATCCTGGTCCGGGACTTCGAGGTGCGGGCGAACGAGCCCGGGATCGCCCGCGGCGTGGAGGCAGCGCTCGGGCTTCTCAAGGTTCTCGCCCGGCCCGGGCGGCTCGACCGGGATCCGGAGGAGGCGGTTCTGCGCTGCTGGCGGGAGGGGCAGATCCAGCCCCCCGATGACCTGATGGGCGGAGAGATCCTGCAGGACAGGGAGACCGAAGAGCCACCGGCCGGGACAGGCGCGGCGGTGCTCGAGGCTGCCGGCAAGGCGCCGACGGCCTTTCTCGCGGGCCTGCGCGGGGCGCTGTGCTTCCGGCAGGCGACACTGGCTGCGCGCCCGGCCGCGGAACGGCTCGTCTTCACGCTCTGCGAGCAGTCCTGGCGGCAGGGCCGGATGGCGGACGCCGACCCCCTCGATGGTCTCGTCCTTCCCTTCGAGGTCCTGTCGGGGATCGACAGCCGGTGGGTGCTGTTGCCATCGCAGGCCCTGTCGGGCCGCGGCTTCCGGGCCTGGGCGCCGATGTCCGTCACCGGTGTCGCCGATCTTGTTGCCCGTCTCGACCACCAGCTCTCGCGTGAGGTCGGCCGCCTGCCGGTCCTGCGGCGCTGGCGCAGCCGCGCCCTCGCCCTGACCACGGGACGGCATGGGCGCTGCCGCAGTCGCGATCTCGTCGCCACGGTGATGCGCCAGCCGGTGGTGACGACCTCCAGCCTGGCCGCGGCGATCGGCGTGACCGGACGGACGGCGCTCAACCTGATCAATGAGGCGGTCGGCGCAGGCGTCCTCGCCCCGATCGTGGCCCGCCGGACCTGGCGTTCCTGGGCCGTCGCGCCGCTGGCAGAGATCCTGCGGGCACGCTCCCTTCCGGCCCCGGCACGGCATCTCCGGCCGGACGCGGAGCGCGCCCGCGACGCAAGTCCCCCCGAGATGGCGCCAACCGGCGCGCTGCCCCGCCGAAGCCCGGCCGAGATCCAGGCGGGCGAGGAGAAGGTCCTCGCCGCGCTCGATGCAGCCATGCGCTCTGCCGATGAGGTCCTGGCGCGCTACGGGCGCGCCGGCCCCGGCGGCAGGGCGTCGCGACGCGGATAACCGGCATTGCGGAGCCCGCCTCGAGTCTCTAGTCTGCGCGCGTGCGAAAAAAGATGGAGTGGGGATGTCCGGGATCGATGTCACGCAAGGGCCGGCGCGGACCCGCGGTCTCCCGTCGAGGGAAGCCCTGGCCGCCGTTGCCCTGTCGGGCTCGGCAATCCTCCTGGTAGCCGCCTTCCTGTTTCAGCATCTGGGCGGCCTCGAGCCCTGCACGCTCTGCATCCTGCAGCGCTGGCCCCATGCCGCAGCGCTTCTTCTTCTCCCTGCCCTGGCGCTGCGCTTGCGGGCGGCTCCACTGGCCGGCGCGCTTGTCATGCTGGTGAGCGCCGGCATGGGCGGATGGCATGTCGGGGTCGAGCAGGGCTGGTGGCCGGGGCCCGATGCCTGTTCCGGCGTGGGGGACATCTCCGCGATCAGCCCGGAGGAACTCCTCGAGCGGATCATGGCGACAACCGCGATGGGCTGCGATGTCGTCGCATGGGAGATGCTCGGCCTGTCCATGGCAGCCTGGAACATGCTGGCATCGCTCGGGCTGGCCGGCGTCTGGGTGTTCGCACAGCTGAACCCGGGAGCCGGCCGCTGAGGTCAGTTCAGCGAGCCGCGCCCATGGCAGACCGGGCAGGTCTCCTGCAGGAAGCCGCGCCCACTGCAGACCGCGCAGAAATCATGGTTTCCGGTTGCCGGGTTCCAGGTCCGTCCGGAGCCGCCGCAGGACCGACAGGTGATCTGGGCCCGCCCGCTTCCTCCGCATCGATAGCATGTCTGCGCCATGTCTGCCCTCCTCGTCTGGGGTCTTCAGCATCTCATTTTTTCGCACGACACTCCAGGGAGGGAGATGGACTGTTTCGAGGATTGGGGGCATCATGTGTGGACGGCAAGGAGACGATCCGAAATGACCCAGGCACGGCTCGCGATGGACTACCCGGCGATCCCGGATGACGTCTACATCATCTGGCATGGCAACGAGCATCGCTGGCCCGACGGGCGCCGCGAGACCAGCTACATCGGTCCGCGCAAGCATGTCCTCAAGGGATTTGCCCTGTTCACCCCCTATGCGGAGAGCGCGCTGACCTTCTCCACACGGGAGGCTGCGCAGGACTTTCTAAGCGAACAGGAGCGGCTGCGCGGCAACCCTTACCATGTCCGGATCACCACGGTGGCCGAGATGAAGGTCCTGCGCGGCTACGAACCGGATCCGCAGGCCGATGCCGCCGCGGGCTCCGCGCCTGACGCCGACCCGTCGCCCTGAGCGGGGCCGGATCCGGGGTCATCCGGGTCCGGGGCCGGCGCGTCGCCGCGAGCTGTCCGGGTCAGTCTTCCGGGTGCTCGACCTCCAGGACATATTGCTGGGCTTGATTGTATTCCGCGCGCGTCCAAATCCGGTCGGACGCAGCCTCCAGAAGACCCCTGGCAAAGACGCCTTTCCGTGTGTGCTCGAAGGACGGGAGACAGGCCTCCAGACGCTCGGCCATCTTCTGCTGTTCTTCCGGGGTGACCTTCCGCTTCCCCTGGCCATCGGTCCGGATGGCGTTGACGCTCGGCCATGCGGCGAGAAGGCTGTCCCGTGGAATGTTCCCGCCCCCTTCGGCGCGGGCCCTCTCGAGGAGGGGCATGAGGGGCTCGCGGTGCCAGGGCTTCACGAAGGACACGCCCCGCTCCTGCATCTCGTTGAGGGTCTCGCAGACCGTCCTGATGCAGAAGGCCTGCACCTCGTCGAGGCCTGCCGAGTGCTGTGCGATATCATCCTGGCTGAACAACATGGAAAGGGACCCTGCAACTCCGGAGTGACCGGATGATTCCCCGGCGCTTCGCTCCGGTCAATACCTCCGATCCGGACTTTTCGACCCTTCCCCCGATCAGAAGATCCCCGGTCCCGGATCGGGATCGATGTCGATGGGCGCCCATCCGAAGCGCATCTCCCCGTCCGGGCTGATCTGCGCGCAGCCGATGCCGAGGCCGCGGGCGGCGCCGATGTCGAGGCAGATGCGGCCATGGCTTGCACTCCGGTCGCTCAGCGACCGGATCCGGTCCGTTGCGACATCGTGGCTTCCCGTCATCCTGCCCGCATTGATCGATGTATGACCATGCACGACCAGCGTATCCGCCGGGGCTTCGGGCGACGGAACACCGCCTGAACTGCGCCATCCGCCCTGCCAGGACAGGAAGCGATTCCGGATCCACGCCCAGTGCCGCTCATGGGTATTCGCCTCCATGTGACTGTCCCAGGGGAGATCGAGGGTGAACCGGAGGGGCTTCACGGGCGCGATCCCGGCGTGGACGAAGAGCATCTGGCCGTGGCGCTCATGCCCCTGAAGACCCTCCAGGAAGGACCATGTCGCGTCTCCGAGCTCCTGGCGGAATTCCAGAAGGATCTCCGCCGGGGATCCCGAGGATGGATCCGGCAGGACCTGTTCGAGAAAGGCAGTCCCGCCATTGCCGAGAAAACTGCGCATCGCCATGGAGAGGGAACGGCTGCCATTGGCGGCAAATGCCCTGGCGTCCCGGATCGCAGATCTCAGCATGAGCTCATGGTTGCCGGCGAGAGCTGACTGCGTGTCGGCATCGGCGATCTCCGCGGCTGACATGGCGATCTCGAGGCAGGCTCTGCTGTCGGGGCCGCGGTCGATGAGATCCCCCAGAAGGATGATATGCCGCCGCTCTGCGGTCCGGGGCATCTCCGCCACTCCCTTCAGGACCGCCTCGAAGGCCCGTGCATGACCATGGACATCGCCGATGGCAATGACCTCGAGATCCTCCGGCAGAACCGGCGAGCCTTCGGAATGGCGCGGAGGTGCCAGGCGGGACGGCGGCTGGTCGAGAAACATGCGCATGATCTCCGGAACGGTCTTTCGGTTTTCGCAGGCACTATGCGGCACCAGCCCGAAAAGGAGATCACCATGACAATCCCGAGCCCTTGCGTACGCGCCTGCAGTCTCGACCCGGACACCCGTATCTGCTCCGGCTGCGGTCGCACGCTTCGGGAAATCGGCGGATGGAGCCGGATGACCGATGCGGAGCGCCAATCCGTGATGGACAGGCTGTCGGCAGGACCGGAGCTTGCGATACCTCAGGCCACCTGAGCTCGATCGGAAGCCGACCGGACATCCAGGAACATCTCCAGAATGGACGTCCACGCCTTGCGTTCCGGGCTGTAGGAAGACAGCGCATAGGTTCGGGTCACGGCATCGACATAGAGGCCGAAGCTCCCCTCGCTTCCCATGAAGCGCCGATCATAGTCTTCCTGGCGCAGGAACATCCTGGAAGGATTCATCTGCTCGATGGCGAGCGTGTCGAAGGAGACATGATGGCGGCGCGCAATCAGGGGCAGAAGCCGGTACCACTCCGCGATCCGCGCCTCGATCCTGGATCCGCGGCGTTCCGCGAGGCTCTGGCCCCGACCCCATACCTTGTAGCCCAGGAGCAGGATTTTCCGGCGCTCCGCCTCGAGAAGAAGGCGAGGATCATCGATTCCGGCAATCATGTGGATCACCATGTGCGGGTGGTCCCAGTCCGGGAAGGTGCTGGCGAAGGATACACCAACACCGAAGAGCGCACCTTCAGACACAAGGAGCTCGAGCATGCTCCTGTGGCGTTCGAAATGGCGGCCGTTCACGGTGACGCTCGGGATCAGTCCGAGTGTAGAGCGTCAACCTCGTTGACCGGTACCGACAACCAAGATGGCCGGTTCTGGCCGCTGCGAACGGATCGGTTATTCGGCGGTGTCCTCCGTGATGTTGTCGCTGGTGTC